>Ga0268261_10003763_pt1 | contig 11212 bp, 8 predicted proteins | sample TergutNc150P1_FD_190353 | JGI IMG/M metagenome (GOLD analysis project Ga0268261, IMG submission 190353) | Nasutitermes corniger P1 segment gut microbial community from laboratory colony in Florida, USA - Nc150 P1 (SPAdes) (version 2) | ecosystem: Host-associated > Arthropoda: Insects > Digestive... | reverse complement strand
CCCCCCCCCGGTTCTATCACGCAGTAAAAGTAAGAACCGTCCTTTCGACCCCATTAGTTGGGGCTGATCTGCATATTGAATTTGGTATTGGAATGATGGCATATAGAGTGACCCTTCTTAATAGGTGACAGAAACAGAATTGTGCAAGATTTGAGGTCCTCACAGTAGTGTTGCTGAAGTCAAGTTGTCTTCTGGTTCGTTACTCTGTGTCATTGGGTAAACAGTGCCTGATGTTCCAATGGATCATGGTGCCTTAATTTTCAGGGTCAAGCAGTCGTCTTGTTGGAATTCTTGACCCTGGAACTATTTACCAGATAACACTGTAACATCCTAGAAGACTAAAATCTTCAAACAAAAAAATATGTTTTATCGTGTATTGAATTTCCAATTTTAATACTGTGGATTTTGCATACATAAAGCTTGAGCTTTTAACACATTAATTTAATGTGCTGTGTACATAAATCCTACAAATGTCATGAGTATAGACTTTTAAACTACGGAAGTAATATATGAAAATGATAATTGTGGAGCAGTGTTGTAATCGGAGGCAAAATTTCGTGCTTTATTTTGGCCGTTACTCAATATCGGAAATGCCTCTACTGATGGAATTGGTAGAACTGTGATTAAGCTCCTTATGTGAACCTGTATCCATTTGTTCTGTAGGCTGTCATATGACCAGTCCAGAGCCTTTTCCAAGAGTGTGATCTAGTGCTTCCTCTCAATTTCCAGGATCCTGTCTTTAACTGAAGGTTATCCAGTAGCTGCTTACATTTTCTTCCTTGTCTCCCAGTCACTTTTATTCTTCCCTCTGTCTTTCCTTCAGTAACATGTTTTAGAAAGCAGTTCATACACAAGATGTTACCAATCCATTTAGCCTTCTGTTTATTGCTTGTAGGATATTCCTCTCCTCCTTGACTGTTTGTAATAGTTTCTGCACCATATGTATGAAGAATTATAAATGTACACTTTGGAGGCCAGTCTCTCAATGAGAACTTGTGTTACAGAAGGTGTGGGATGTAGATGTGTTTGATTGGTGCAAACTTCTGAACACACTGTAAAGTTTCGAGAATTGAATACATATGGGGTGGGGGGGACAATGAAAACTGGTTAGGGAAGGATCCAGACAATTACAGTTTGACTCTCTATCAAAAGAGGTTAGTTTGTATCTTCAACTTGTAACAAATGTAGGCTTAGCTGGAGCACTGGTTATCTCTGGTTTCATATCTCGTTATAAGTTAATCATTGACATCTCAGACATAACTTGTTTTATATATATATATGTATATATCCCCCCCAATTTCCCATTCATGATTAACAAGACAAAGCTGTTATGGAGACTGCAGACATTGACAAAATATAAACAGGCCATTAGACCCAAGGCTTGGAAGGCTGATGATTGTTTAAAGGTTAATTTCCGTGAACAACCTCCAAAATGGTAATCATGTAATGAACACCAAAACAGACATAATAATTTTACCTAAAACTTTAGATATTGTAAATTATATGGCATGGGAATTGAATGGTTTAGCTTCATAGTAGTGCTGAATGCTGAATAATGTTCACTGTAATTAAATGAAGCTGCCATGAAATACCAGCCCTGAATAATATAACTAAAAGCAAGGTGGGAAATGTCATGTAACATGTTATGGGCAAAATCTTAATGTACTCTCTAAGGCCATTTGTTCGAATATCAAGCATGTAGAGTTTTCGACAACTGAAATCAGGAGTGCTTTGTTTAAATTCTAAGGGGTTCAGAAAGGGTATGTGACAGTATGCTATGTCTTCAGTGATGGTATACATATCAGAGACTTATTGGTCCCATCATACTCCAGAACCATATTTTGGGTATTAACACAACATGCAGCAAAGTAATTTTGTCATAACCTCCCTTAATGGGTGGGCAGCCTTGACATGTTAGATATAAACTACATCTTCAGATGACTGATGCATACTTTCTTATTGACTCTGTACTTTTCATTTGTTACTGCATTCAGATTGTGTTCAAGGTATATGTATGCTTTTTCCCTGTACATTCTTAGGCCCAAGGACCATTCTGATAAGGCAGGTTTCTATCTAAGCCAGTTTTCTGTGTTCTACTGTATAGAAATATTTTCGGTATATAGATCTGTATTCCGTGCTGGTTCAGCTTGCTTCCAAATATAACTTTTGCTTCTGCCAAATAATGTGAAGCCTGTGAATAACATACATTGTTCTCGAGTACAAAATACTGTTTTTTGATGATACATATCCATATCAGGTGGTTGAACAGTGTTGTTCAGCCACCTGATGTGACTGATGGCCCACAAAAGTTTTATTGAATTCAGTCACCATGAAAGCTTTAGATTATACATAGTTTGCTAATAGTCATGAGCATTTGGCAATCAAAAGTTGTGTCTCAAAATCTGTATTCTTATGTATAGTGTTTATTGTACAAAACTGTTCATTAATGAGATGGGTTTTCACATTGTAGGGTGCTAAGATTACTGTTTCCTGAGATGTTTTGCCACATTCCAAAGTTGGGGTACTAGTATTTTGGAGTGTCACATCCCAGAAGACCAGTTTTGTTCATTGTTTTATGGCACCTACAGTTTTATAGAACCCATGTAAGTGAAGACTTGTGAATAAATTTTTCATATGCAAATTCCAGTTAACAGATTGCATATGCATGCAAGTTTATCTCACTTAAAACTCCCACTCCCATTGGCTGAATGCAAGATATGTCCTCTCCCTTTCCACATTTCTGGCCCAAACCAACCTATATATAATTGATATTTCCCTCTCAATCACTTCAGCATCCACCTGAATCAAATCTAGTCACCCTGAAGATGTTGGCAATACAGAACAATCTTGACAACATGTAAAACCCCAGAGAACCATCAACTGTATACACAAGACATAGATATTTTCTATCAGTTACTATCATAATGGTGGGCATAAATGACTGCAAACTGAGCACTATACTGAAGCAGTTTCCATTGAAGCCACAGGTTTCATTACACTATCAGCTTCCCATTAATACCCTCTCAAATGGTCTTGACCCATTCAATAAACCTTTAACACCCAAGTCAACACTGTTGTGCTGCACGTCATTGTTACTGCATTGTAATACAGGTGCTGTAGTGTCTCAAGACTGGAACCAACTGTTTGGGATCACCGTATCCCTACTGCTGTACACTTGGCAACTGCCAAAATGTTGACACTGCAGCTTGTGCCATCTGTTATGTCCTGTATAATGAATGCTAGGTTAACAGTTAAATGATAGTAGAAATCACCTTGGTGGAACCCAAGTTGGCATGCTCCCAAGAATCTGAAGGCCCATCTTTCAACCCAGCATATGTAGTGACAAAACAAATTCCCATTAAGTTACACCACTAGTTTTCACTTGCTTACATCCATCTGCAAGCTGCAGGTATGTCATGGTTACAGCCTAAAAAATACAGCAGATTTTCATACCAGATGTTGATTTATTACAGCTTCTGAACCCACACTCCTCCCCAGTATTTTATGTACTGACAGGAATGTTGGGTAAAATACTGTGTGTAGCTTCTAACAGCAAAGTCTCAGTAATAACAATTGGGTTTCTTAACTTCTTCAATCTGATTTACTCTTTTCATAAATGGAACAGCACCAAACCAGGCTGAAGATTTCAAAATTAAATCACATTTATTAAAATTTTTGTGCTGGTTTTTCTCAATATTTTAAAAACTGTTCAGTGCAGAAAATGAAGTCTTTTTAATTTAAAGCATTCATTTTGCTGCCCCTTGAACTCTACTGCCCTTATGGCTGCATTATTCAATGCCCCCCCACCCAAAGCTACACAGTTGCATGAGAATTCATTAGACTGAATGCCTATGAACCAGGGGCAAGCCTTATAAACTGCCTGGTGTGAGAACCTACACTTGCTGAATACTAGTCAATGGCAAAATTGGCTGAAGATTTCTTGGCCATAGTTTCATTCATCAAACCCTAAGCTGTATTATTACTTCACTAAACAAATATAAACAATCACATTAACATAAAAATAATATAGGTCACATATAAGGTATTCCAGTAACAAGCTGTATATTCAGATCGAACAGTTGGACTGCAGGTATGGTAACTTTACTATTATCCATCCTATTAATTTCACATGAGAACAAGAACAGACTTCAGCATACATATGCCTTGGGTTGGTAATTAAAATGTCATTACACCTGAAAGTACTGAATTGTTCCTGAGTCTGGTGGAAACAGGAAAACATACAGTATATCTTTAATTGCTCATCTTATTATGGCAGCTCTTGCAGGAGCTTTAACACAAAGCTTGCATCTGCTGGGATGTATTTCCTCCGCATTTAAACTAATTTCATAAAGTCTTAGAAGTGCTAACCTTCAGCTTCTCAGCAAGCCTTACACCTTCTGAAAACATTTATAACACATCTTGATTTGTCCAGCATTGAACCTATAATTCAGAAGCAGTGTCACATAATACAAAGGCTGGATGATGCAGGGTTCAAATCATGGCAGGGACAAGAAATTTTTCTTCTCCAAATCATCCAGACAAGCTCTGGGGGCCCATTCAAGCTCCTGTTCAACAGAAACTTGGGGCTCCTCCCCAGGGTCAAAGCAGCAAGACCATGAAATTGACCACTTAACTCCATCTAGTGTGAGGTTATGAATCGGTGGAACTACACCTCCACTACCTCTATATATATATATATACTACTCCATGACTTGGTATATTTATGCTATTTGGCATACTGTTCCAGATGCCAATATTTTCCACAAGACGTGCAATTTGAAGAATTGCAAATGAACACCCTGACCACAGTCAATTTTTAGGCATAGTTAAGACGATATAACACACAGCCAATACACCTTGTTCCACGTCTCATATTTCCTTGTGCTAGACAGGAAGACAACAGACCCACCGTGTATAAGAACATACTGTACAAGGTATCCATAAATAATTCAAATTTTGAAAATGAACAAGACACCAAAAATACCCGTACTTCCACACTTTATTGACAAGAGCAAAAACAGTACACAAACTCTTTAACTGAAATTTACTGAAATATTCATTCTAATCATCACAAAACCATACTGATAATATTTCAGTGAAAAATATATGACAAAGATTACCCACATTCATACATAACACTGAAGCCCTGAACATGTGCAAACCACTTAAAATTATTCAGGCAGTGTAACAATCAGGTAATATGAAAAAAGCTTCTAATATTCCTGAGACTGAGATTTAGATTTCCCACCCTTGCTTGGAGCTGGAACTTGACCTGTCTTTTTGGGTAACAGCACAGCCTGAATGTTTGGCAACACTCCACCCTGGGCAATTGTTACTCCAGACAATAACTTATTCAGCTCTTCATCATTGCGAATGGCAAGCTGAAGATGACGTGGAATAATCCTAATAACAGAAAACACATTTGTTTCAAATTACATTACTATATGGTACAATGATCTGTCAAATGATGACATAACATTACCCCCTTCTACTCCTATTACAGAAAGACTTGTGCAATCCTGAAAGAGGTCCTGGTGGCATGGAAGGGGGCCTGGCACCCAAATATGTGCTATATGTTTTTTGTCTTTCTCAGCATATCACTATTTGTCAACTCTGTAAATGAACTCTCACACCATGTCCAGGTCACCCTGCAACTAAAAGCCAGTCTTTCCAATTCAGTATAAAGATTTTTTACTTAGCCCTCGCTGGGGGCCTGAACCCAATCTCAGCAGCCCTACATGTAGCTGCCTCAGACGAATACTCAATTCTTATTAGTGAAAAGCTTAAATTACCAAGCCACTTGACCAAGTGAGCTGCACAGGTGACAGCTCTTTTGACTTGTATTCAGGAAATTCCCAGCTCAATTCTTGGTTGGGGGTTCATAAGTATCCTGACAGAAAAATCATAAAGTACCCCCTTCCTGCAAAAAACAACCAGGAAAATGTCAGGACACCACCTTCTATTAGGTGAAGACCACATCCTTCCACACTGTTTCCAATTTGTATGAGCCACTGTCCCAATAACCACATTTAAATGCAATTAAAAGTATGTCAAAATATGTTTACAAAGACAATAATTGGCAGTATTCTCCACATGATCACTGACATGCCAAAACCATGACACACATTAAAAAACAGAAACATAAAATGAAATACCTCCATACAGTACCAGCAATACATATCATAATCAATATTTGAATGGTTATTATTAGTACCATAAAAGTGCATTATTTAATGACATGATTATACAGTATAGCACAAATACTGGGTCAGTATGGAACAGTGGTAAAAATGTGACAAGGGAAACTGAAGTACTCTGAGAAAAACCTGTCTCACTGCAAGAAATGGCTGTACTTCCTAACCCAAGGTGTCACACTCAGGCTTCACCAAACTGGTCTGAGTTCCACTGTGTTTCAGTTTGTTTCTGTAAATGGTTACATAAACCAAACACTGATCAACTGACCACTTCTAGCTCCACATATTCCTAAAAATGAGGTCCAGATACACACCTGAACATGGACAGTAGACATTAGACCACTCCACTTTGTTAGTTATTTAACATTTCTTTTCACATGTCTATATTCAGTAAAATTGAAGGAAGTTTAATGAATTGGAAACAATGTGAAATTAACCACGGCATCATCAAGGTACTATACTAGTATTTGCCTGGACTGATGCAAACCAAAGAAAAACCTGGCACAGAGCAGCCGGCTTCCCAACATAGATTTGAAACGCGCTCTTCTCAAACAAAAATCTAAAACTTACATATCAACCTACATCAGCCACATCAAAATGAATTTGTTCTGTACGGACATTAAACCATACCTCGTTTTCTTATTATCTCTAGCAGCATTACCGGCCAATTCCAAAACTTCAGCAGCTAAATATTCCATAACAGCAGCCAGGTAAACAGGAGCACCAGCACCTACTCGTTCGGCGTAATTTCCTTTCCGTAGCAATCTATGGATTCTCCCAACAGGAAACTGAAGTCCAGCACGACTGGAACGGGACTTCGCTTTTCCCTTTGATTTACCTACATACAAAACATTTATAGTGCAATGAAACCGGCACTTTGTTTCCCACAGTAAACTTGGCAAAAGAAAGCTATAGTAATAACTTACCACCTTTTCCTCTTCCAGACATTTTATAAATTTAAAAAAGACTTGTCTGAACGAACCGAAATTCCTCTTAGCGCCTAATATACTGAAAGTACGCACGAGACACACAACAGAAAAACACACCACAAACACTTTTTCGCGGGAAAGAACGGCAGTCAACGGAACGAATTTCTGCATCTCAAATCGGTTAAATCATCGGCCAATAATATTCAAGCGCCATTTCAGACATGTTCGAATTCGCCAATCAGCTAACGAGCTTCAATGGCGGATCCCCCCCCCCCCCATGACTCCTGTATCGAAACCGCTAATCGATTCCATGTGGTACACAGTGATGGCATGGATCGTAGATGATATATGCTGGTAAACGTCGGAGCCATGGCCCACGTCACTGAGTGATGAGCAGTGGTTGAACTGTGCATGTAAGGTGTGTGAAGAGTACGTGTCGCTATAAATATGGTGACATTAAGAGAAAAACAGATAGGTAAGAAGTTGTCAAATTACTAATAGTGGCAAAATGTGTGTGACTGTGCTTCATTGCCTGTTGAATAGTGTGTTTTTCTGATGTAACAATAACATCAACATAACCGTGCATGTGGAGGTTGTCATGTAATACTGCAAATTTCCTCTCTGACAGGCGCACTGAAACACATGCTGAATCTTAATCAGCCACCAGCTAAAACACTGGCTGGAGAACCAGTATGGAAGATACTAATTTATGATCGCTGTGGTCAAGATATAATATCTCCATTGATTTCAGTCAAAGAGTTACGAGAACTGGGAGTGACATTACACGTGTGAGTACAAAACTATGCTCTCTTGCTCCTTATTTCTTACTGTGTTAGTAATAATCTAGATAAGCGATTTTGTGTATTTAAATCATGACGTTTCGGTTTATTTGCTGTTACATTAAACTTTGTGTGTTATTAGTAGCACAAAGCACAAGGTACTGTGTAGATAGGTAGATATTAATACTGGCATATGTTTTCTTTTCAGACAACTGCATTCAGACCGTGATCCAATTCCTGACGTCCCAGCAGTGTATTTCTGTCTCCCAACAGAAGAAAATTTGGGTCGAATTGGACAGGACTTGCAGAGTAACTTATATGATGCTTACCACCTGAATTTTATCTCACCTATATCAAGGCAGAGGCTTGAAGACTTAGCTGCTGCGGCACTACAAGCGAACTGTGTATCACAGATCCAGAAGGTAATGAATATGTAGAGAATGTTATGGACTCAAAAAATCAGTTTGCTTGATGTATTAATCTTCATATGAGGAAGTTGATATGAAGTAATGTGCTAACATAGCTGAAACATACCTATTGTGTGGTCTAAAAATGGCAAATGAATGAAAGACTGACAGTACTTTTCTTAAAAGAGTTAGCTATGTTTGATAATGGCTCCAGTAATAACCCATTCATGTCTGAAGCTCACTGTTTCTGAGTTACATGTTGTTGACTGTTCTGTTACTGTGAAATTGTTCCTGAAGTATGGGTTTTTAACAGAACAGTGATTATGAAGATGGTTGCCTTACAGTTTATGATGTATTGTAGTCTGGTAGATGTAAATCATCCACTGTGATGGATGGAATAGGTTTCTATGAAACTTTGGTGCACTTGAGGCTACATGACATTGGCAGTATTGTTGTTCTGTTTTCTTTGATTTCCTTTTTCTTTTGTCTAATTTTTTACTGTTGGTTTGTTTTCAATAATTTGTTCAGTACTCTTAAGGCCACTTTTGTAAATACTGATGACCAACATTATATACCATAGGTATATGATATATTTATTAACTGCAATTGGGTTCTCACCCGGTGGCAATACACATTTACACACAAACAGTACAGAGAACAACACAAATAACAACCGAACAACACAAATAACAAACAATGTGGAATATCTCTCACATTATTTGCCATGAAAGAGGGAAAAAAGAAGCATTTGGAAATCTGGGAATATTTTTTGCTATAATAGCAGTTGGATTACTAGGATTCGTGGTATGAGCATACCACATATTCACAGTAGCTATAGACGTTGATACACGAGCATATTTTACATCAGCAACAATAATTATTGCTGTGCCAGCAGGAATCAAAATCGTCAGGTGACTTGCAACAATATACGGAACCCGAATGACATGTAGAGCAGCTTGCTTATGACCACTAGGATTTGTATTCCTATTCACAATAGGAGGCCTCACAGGCGTAGTACTAGCAAATTCATCAATTGATATTGTATTACATGACACTTATTATATAGTAGCACACTTCCACTACGTATTATCAATAGGTGCAGTATATGCAATTATAGGAGGATTTGTCCAATGATTCCCAGTATTCACTGGACTTACAATAAATCCAAAATGATTAAAGGCTCAGTTTGCTGTTATATTTGTGGGGGTAAACTTAACATTCGTCCCACAACATTTCCTAGGCCTAGCCGGAATACCGCGGCGATACTCAGACTATCCAGGCGCCTACACTACATGAAATATTATCTCATCAATAGGATCAACAATTTCATTCATAACCGTAATAATATTCTTATTCATTGTATGAGAAAGAATTACATCAAACCCACTAATCTTATTCCCTACACATACAAGAAACTCAGTGGAATGATTACAAAACTTCCCACCAGCAGAACACAGATATTTGGAATTGCCAACTATTTCACTAACAAACTAATATAACCTCTAACGTGGCAGATGAGTGCATTGGATTTAATCTCCATAAATAAAGTTTAAAACTTTCATTAGAAACAATGACAACATGATTAAACCTGACACTACAAGACAGAGCATCACTCATCATAGAACAGTTAATCTTCTTCCACGATCATGTACTAATAATTATATTAGTAATCATCACAACAGTATTTTATACAATAATCAGAATTATTCAAAATAAACAAACCAGATGGTTTATCTTAGAAGGGCAAATTGTTGAAACCTTATGAACAATGGCACCTGCAATCATCCTAGTATTCATTGCAATCCATATGTTAAATTTGTAGTCACTGAACTTTTTTTTTACAGTGATCCCTAGTGGGCTGTAGGGGTTACATACATAAAAAATGCTGCATTTGGCAAGACTGGTTGGGGCTTAGGACATGCCAGCATCTTAAAATTCATAAGACTTAACTGAATGTCAGTAGGTTCAAAAAACTATTCAAACCACAGATTACTGTAATATTGTAGGCATATTTTACATAAGATATGATAGGTTCTAGAAAAATATTAGAATTATGATATAGAAGTCAGAAAACTGGTTTCTGATGCTTTTAGATCTTTGTCATCAGCAGGATGCTTGGGGCATGCAATTTTCTGGTTAAACAGTTATTCCTTGGATTACTGTGCTTAAAGTGCACTAAAACACATTACAAGACATTATCTGAGGAGGTATCATAAGGAATGTCTGGTGTAGATGGGAGAGCTGCAGAATTGTAGTTACTAGAAGTTGAATGTCTTTGTTCTGCTACATAGCCAACTATTGAAGCATTCCGCATACTGAGACACCAGTAAAGGCTCCACTACCTGTATGCTATAGAAACAAAGGCTTTGTGAAACTAAATGTGTGCAAAATAAAGGTGACTCCAAAGGCAGGGAAGTAAAGATCATATTGTTAGTCTTTGTACAAATTGGGGCTGAGGAGAGAGCCGCACATTGCAGTCACACCTCACTGAATGCTGTCATTCTTTGCTTAGAGTACAGTAATCATAGCAATATGGATTTTGTTTATGAGAGATTTTGTTGGCTGCCGGTACATTAGTACTGTACATTAGTACTCTACATCCCCTGTATGGTTGAATGTTGTGATGTTGCAGAATTACATTAGGTGCTTTATTCTTACAAGTTTTGATGTATTTGTGAGCCATTGGGTGCTGGTATATAATACAGTGTATATACACATACGTATTTAATTATGGTGTTGGTTACTGTTGTACTCGTGTATTATATGCATTTATGTACTGCCATTTTTGTAAAAAATATACAAATTTTCAACAGTCATGAACGTCAAAAGTTGAAATGTGCTGTTGTTTCTTTATAGGTCTTTGATCAGTACCTGAATTTCATTTCTTTGGAGGACGATATGTT
>Ga0268261_10003762_pt1 | contig 11212 bp, 6 predicted proteins | sample TergutNc150P1_FD_190353 | JGI IMG/M metagenome (GOLD analysis project Ga0268261, IMG submission 190353) | Nasutitermes corniger P1 segment gut microbial community from laboratory colony in Florida, USA - Nc150 P1 (SPAdes) (version 2) | ecosystem: Host-associated > Arthropoda: Insects > Digestive... | reverse complement strand
CACACACACACACACACACGTCCACACATTACAAAGCCCACACATACATACACACACACATTAAAAACAATAAAAAACCACCACATTACAAGTTAAAACAAACACAGTACAAGATATACCCAAATGAAACAGTCACAATATAATCAAATACCCGCAGTATAAACTCTCCCTAATGTACATAGCACCTTTATCCACAAGAACTTCACCGTTACTCACTTCACTTCACTTCACTTCACTTTAAAATAAAATCACTTCACATAAATCACGTCAGTAAATCAGAGAAGTGAGCCGTAATTTTGGATCGTGTACAAATGTTCGGTGTGTATATGATTCGACTAAATGACGGGTGGGATAACTGATTGAATGGCCGATTAGCAGATTCATTTAATGACGTCTAACGAAAAAGTCATAATTCGTTGGTTCCTAGAAAATTACGTCGATGAACGTATAGACTGATTTAATAATTGATTCCTGCATTGATTCATTCTTTAGCATTTTTCTGTTGTATTTAACTTGAACTGCACATGAATCTGTTTAATGCATATTCTGTGCAAATTTTGCTAGACATGCTGTCAAGTCGGCTCAGTCTCTCTCTCATTGCAGCACATATCTCTCGCTGTCGCACGGAATGATCGTAATGGATGGACGACACGAGAGTATCAATTACCCTTGTATTGCCTCTTGTTTAGCGGAATTGCCTGCTCATGTCCGTGAGCTGATAGCTCGCAGCATCAACAGCATGCTTCAAGTGGATTGAAGGCTGGTGTCAGGTATCTACGAGTTTTGGCTTCATTGTGTCCATCGTCCAATCGAATGATGCAGCTACTCGACGTCAGTTCATGTGACGTCAGTATGACAGAGTCACCAACAAGCAGGTGTATGGTCCCAGTGTATCTTTGTTAAAGTTAGGTAGTTCATGGTACAGAAAAGTGGTCGTCTGAAAAAGGAGGCCAAGGCTCTCAGATGGCCGTCGAGCCGTGGAGTAGCTAAGTGAATAAGTAATCTCATGGTTTATTGAACGACGATTCTTCAGCTGCCCTGATTATAAATATCCGGATGTGGAATTACATGAGCATTAAAAGTAAAATATTGTGAGATTAAAGGAAAGATACTATCCTGATATTGGCCAGCATTTTAAAAAAAGAATTACAAAAACGCGCAGACAAAATGTGTTTGCGATTTGAGTCGGTCACGTCTATGTTATGATGCAGAAGTACCAACCACAACGCTACAACATTAAATGTTTGTTTACGCTGAACTACTGAAGGTGTTGGTAGTTCTTGTCCTGTAATTTGTTTAACGATATTATGCCAACTTCAAGAGTAGTGTAGTGTTTGCTGACTCCGGCACGTCTTGCACCATCAGAGATCGCTTGCCCCGCAGGGTAAGAAACACTGCAACTGCAGCAATGTTATTAGGAGCAGATGTAACGTGTAATTTGGTACCCATAACGTCCATGTTTTTCCAAACGATAATTCGAAGTCTTTCTAAGCCAGGATCCCGTTACTGCAGCTGCGAGTAGGATTGACATTTGTGGTTCTGAATGAAACGTGCGAGGGGTATAAGCCGCTTTCTAAGAATAACACCGACGCGGACGTCTGACTGAGACGCTCAACGTCACGCCTCTACCCCTCGTGCTGTCCTTTCGTCTCGCAGGAAAGCCTTCTTTTATTTCCCTCCGGCTGCGACGATCAGTGCATATAGCGGTAGGATGGTGAAGCAACCGCACAATACGGAACACAAGCGAAAATAAAGTGTTTTCTTTGTAAACCGATTCAGGTTCTTATTTGAATGGGTTGGTTTTTGTGATACTGGTGATTGTAAAAAAAAATTCTGGAATGTGTAATAACTGACATTTTGTAATGGAATTTTGTTAACCAATATACAAGTATTGTTTTCTTCTTGCAGTGTTCTTGTATTCGCTCTTTCCCCTCCAAGTCCAAAGGCACACACACTCGTGGCAACAATTCGATATGACAGAGATTGTTCACCTATGTGATCCTTTGTGTCATGGTTGTGCATTTCATCTACGTACGCCTGGATGTTGATGTAGCAGTTTTCACTTGCCGAACGTGGTTTTAGGGTACCTCCAAGTAACACGTGACGATTGGCGCCACTAAAGGACACTTACAAGAAATTGCGCATCCATGCAACAGGCTGGCAGATGCAACAAAGTCACTTCTTCAACCAATGTGTACGTATTCACAAGGCTGCTAGGGGTGCTGCACAGCACCGTTCATAAGCTCCGCAGGCAATTCAGCCGAGCGAAATAACCAAATGTAAAAACAAAAAACGAGAACTTAAAGATGAAAGCACGTTTCCACTGTAACGTATCGAGCAGGTTTATGTAGAGGTAACCTTTCAGCCGTGTAGTTTTGGAGGTCTGCATTTCGATTCTTCCGTGTTTCTGGCTGTCATGAGTAAGGGTTTAGGTGTTCTTTTCAGGCCAGATGTACTGATGTAGGGTATCATACTAAAATATCCACACGTAGCTCTTTCCGAATTCTTGTCTAGTCGTCGTATATTATTACTTCACAGTTTGATTTCACGCTTTATAATCTGTGTATATGAAACAGTGTTTTCAGTATCCTGGGACTCGTTTACCACAACAAACATTCCTAATCATCATACCACAACTTATTCCATTTATGAGTGATTTACTTATTGATGTATTTATGCTTTCAGTGAGATAATAAATAATATCTAATGGAAGGGTGAGTGGTTAATAATGAATTGGAAATCATGCGGAAGGAAACAGTCATGGCATAATTATTGGTAAAGTCTCGGCGTTTGTGTAGAAGGACTGAACAAAAAGTACGTAAGAGTCTCACCATCATTAACGACCCACCCAATATTCAAAACGGGTACTTTCAAAATCCAAGTCGGAAGCTTGAGGTACCTTGTTCGGTCACATGCCATGCTCCACTAAATTCACTAAGAAGTCATTACAGCTCCGAAATAATGCTTTAAAATTATTGAAAATACTTCCGCCTGCATTTAATTTCAAAATCTACATATGGATTATGGTTGTCTACCTCAGTACCAATAAATGTTTCATCAAACAGAAGTGCATGTCTTATATTCAGAGGGATGTTTTTTCTACGGTTTCTTGATGCTAGGGAGGAGGCTGCGGATGGAGGGTGTTGCTCAATGACTCAGTGATGACGCAGCTCACTCAGGCTGATGATAATTGTCGTAGAATTTGGCAACCAAGTTGCCTTCCCCGCTCTTGTATTCGTCTTGTACTGGTATTGCAACATTAAATAATGCTCATACTTGAGACCCTAGGAAAAAGAACGTTATTTTCACTTACATTCCTGTCTGTCAGTTGTGACAGTGTGAATTCATTAAAAGGAATTACGTTCGACTTTGCAAATCGTGTGAGGAGTGTATTTAACTATTCATATGGCTACAAAATCTTTCCATTTAAGAAAGTGCCCTTAAATAAGCCAAAAAGGAAAATTACTGTTTGTGATAGGCCTGGCTGTGATGTGATCCGAACCGACTGTAATTTTGATTTTCTGGCCATCCCCTGTCCACTGACATGAAGGGAGTAGATTCCTCTAAAAACACTAATACGCTTGTACCACACGGCGTGACATCCCAAAAGACCGAAGTCTTCATACTAGACTATTTGAACACTTCCGTTGCTAAGCAAGCTATCCAGAAAGCACCTCACTGAAAGTTCTGTGTTTATCCCTTTGAATTGTCACTTTGATCTATCTTGTACTCTGGCGTCTACACGAATGCTTTATTGACTGCTTTCCAAATACATGCCTAGTGTCGCAGACCCCTCAGTAAAGTACTGTGCTGAAATTTGGTTCAGGTAACTCCTTGTTTGAGCCGAACTTCATGGTCGTGCGATCTAAAGCGTAGGTCTGCAGCTTCTAGATTTGCTGGGATCACGAGTTTGAATCCCACTGAGGGCATGAACGTTCGTTTATCCTGCGTGTTGTGTGGGTAGCGGCCTTCGCGACGAGCTTACCAATCTTTCAGATGAGTCCTGCGGCGTGTGTGTGTTTCTAAATGTGTGTGATCTAGAAACTTCAACAGTGAGGTGTCTGGTCCCGATTGGGCTATTGCGCCACCAAAAAAACTGAATCTAATATTTTCCATATAGTAATAGCAAGATTGTTTTTCAAATGGAAAGATTCCAACGAGTTACGTTATAACACAACGTATTTTAGTAAATATCTACTGATGGTTGGGAGGATCTTTCTGCCTATCTCCTCTGGACATTTTTCTTGTAGACTCCCGGGAAGAAGGAGGCAGAAAGCTCCTCCGAAGGGCCTAAAACTATTTGCAAATTGACACGGCGTTACATCGCAGACGACATTGCATCTTCATTAACACCTCTGTGAAAATGTCATATCTCGCAACAGTGGGATGCCTACTCAGTGGTTGGTTTCATGTCTCGATCTATTTGGACAAAGTATTTCCCCTCCTGCTACCACTGGTAAGTAGGGAGTACCATGTTTCTGAACTTTCGTGGTTAGTGAAAGGAGGTGTGTGTAGGGGGAACTTCGATTAGGTTATGTCTTTGGTAAGAGGGGATGGAAATAAAATTTCCAACGTAACCCCAATCTTATTTTGATCAGTTTCACGTACGTTGTAGAGACGGACGGATGTATAACAAGTTCGTCGAATACAATGAGTGATTGTTTTGTGGATAATGGCCCCCTGTTTGTCCTGCTCTGTGATATATGGAAGTGTGTGTTTCCGTTATGGTAGCTGTTTTATGGGTAAAGTCCTAGTGGTATAAATAATTAGTTTCATGAACTAGACGAATGTATGAGTCGTTTAGCGCGAGAACAACGAATCGAAGGAGATGTAATAGCCTATGTGTCTGTTTCATGTGAATTTGCTATTCATTTGGGTGTTATATTTCAGTCTGTAGTAATTGCTTTCTTCGTCAGATCACTGCAAATGAGCGGTAAATTTTCTGACTTGAACTCGGAAGGTTCGAATTTCTGACTGAGATTTGTGTCATTTCTGTTAGTTTCAGCAGGCAGATTTCAGTGTGTCTCGTTTATACCACGACCAATTAGACATATTACTCACTTCGTACTGTAAAACTTTGTGATGGCCCGCATATGCCAGTACTTAGTTATTAGCGTAGTAAGCCTAATTATTTCTCTACTGTGGATGACGCGGGCATGTTACTATTGATGTTTCGTACTTGTTCAATACAGACTTGAAACAGAACAGTATATATGTGTGTGTGTGTGTGTGTGTGCGAGTGCGTGTGCGCTTGCGCGCGTGGAGCGGGAGGGGGTGGGGGAGTGTCGCGTGATTTCCGGTAATATGCGTTTAGAATGTACTGTTTAGACGGCAGAGAGATATAACTAAGGTAATTAAGAGTATAGAGCTTCTCTCTGCAGTTACTATGTAGATTTCTGTCTTCTGTGATGTTATATTGTGTATCTTGGTAGAGAGTAACTAGCGTTTCACAGACATTTGCTTCCTCCATCTTCAGTATAGAGCCTGGAAGCAGCAGGTTTCTCCCAATCGTTGGTGAAACCTAACCAGTTTACACGTTGTCATATCACAGAAGGTAGTAATATTAGTAAGTTTCCATATCCCGGTCTTATAAAATGTCTCACCTCTTATTTTGGTACAGGCATACCGACGTTTCGGAGGATTTGCTGCCTCCATATTTATGGACGGTGGTTTCAGTTAACTGTGATTTGATGTATCACCGCCTTGAAAAAAAATCAAATCTCATCTAATAGCATATAATACACGTCTTTTCCCGAAAGTGAAGTAGCAATTCATCTAAAAATGTAAAATTTTTTACCTACAAAATTAGGTTTTTGCGTTTTCTTTATACGTGTTTGGAACTTGTTCTGTCACCCTACTAGGAAGGAAGGTGCTTGATAACAAGGAATATTAAGACCTGTCAGAGGCAAAGTAATAGGGATGATGAAACTATGAGATGCAAATTTATAATTTTCAGTTAACTCAAGAAAACTGAGATAAGTGAGTCGCATAGGACACACAAGGAAACTGAAAGCGACAAGTAAGGTGTTTGTTGAAAAATTTAAAGAGAAGTGATCACGTGGGATTTAAAGGCTTACGGTAGGACAGTAGGAAAGTGGGTGTTTTAGTAGAAGAATAATAGATGTACAGGTGTGGGCTATTTGAATGCAGTGATGAATCATTGGGTTCGATGGAAGCGGAGAATTTTTTGACTAGGTTTATCACTGTCAGAAGTGCCAAGAAAGCTTTTATTTATACGGAGGCTTATTTTGTAAGTTGTGTTTGTTAATATAGCTGAGTGCATTTGTTAAAATTAATTTTTAAGCCCTTCAGTTTCGAATTGTTGATACAGTATCTGAATGTATTTCTTGAATGTAACTATTTCTGTGCATGTGTGTTAGAACAAGAACGTTGTGAGGTTTTAACGGAGGACACACAATGACAGGTGGAGGCAGTTTTAACGGTTGTTACTGTTTTTGCCCTCAGTTTAAAACGATTTCTTAGGAAGATGACAATGTAGGTACAGGCTGTAAACGCCGACGTGGTGATGGTTGGTTACAAACTTCTTTGTTGTAAGCAGATGTAACTGTCAAGTTTTTAAACAATGCTTGTGTCAAATCGTGACGCAAATTTAACTGCTGGAAATTAGTGCTCAAATATAAATTATAGTTTTGAGCAATGATGGTGTGTCTTGTGAATCCACACTTTTTTTACTTAAAGTGTCCGTAATTTTACAAGCAATTTTAAACTTTAATATCCTGCGGGTATGAGAGTCCTAGGTCAATGTGTTTAGAGATAAATGAGGTGAGTACAACGGAAGAATATACAGAAAATATGTCCAGTTAAAGAATATATAGAAGTCCAAATATAAGGAATAACATACTAAACAAGTAAAACATCTCAAAGTTTCAACAGAAACATCTTAACACGTATACAAAAACTCAGACGGAACACGATTGCTACATAACTAGGACTACACCATACTTGATTTGGATTTTAACAAGGTTATTAGAGACATAAAGGGGGGAAACACAACAACAGTACTTACTGTAATGGTATTAAATAAGCATAAGATTTCCAGAATAAAGGGATTTTTAATTGCGAGATCTCATAACCCAGTATATATTATATTGTGCACTTTCTTCCTTTAATATACAGATTTTATGTTAAAGCCTGGTGATGACCCTTATTTGGATCGAAACATATAACTGAAAAAAATTAAATATAAATTCGAATTGTGTTTGGACTGAATATTGAGTTTTTATTGAACGATAGTAATAAGCACAACGGGAGGACAGCGGTCAAAGTCGTGGGAAAAATTTCCTGCTACGTTACGACATAAATTTTGTTCCATACTAACCATAACTGGATATACGTATGTTTTTATAAATTGCCTGCTACGTTACGACATAAACTTTGTTCCATACTAACCATAACTGGATATACGTATGTTTTTATAAATTTATTCTGTATCGTTTTGAGTTCATCATTAAACTTTCTGTCCATGTACTGCGCACAAAATTTCATTTCTGAAAAGTCAGTCCCACTGCAGATCGCAGTTTTCTGACACGATGGCCCGGGTTTTAGCAAATTAAGTCCATCTGAGATTGATGTTCACACGATGGTAAGCATGAACATTAGTGCCTCTTCTTTGGTATTACGCTCTGTAATACCCAAGAAGAGGCTCCGCCGTTTTGGAAAAACTGGAGAAAAACGTTATATTGCCACAAAATGCTGTAAACTGTTCACCAAAGTATCACGGCTTCATAGTCAAGAACACAATAATCGGAGTAAATGCCAGTTTCCCATGTCTTCATGGCGTTGTGCGTTCATATTTTTGACATTCATGTAACTTAGGGTGTGTTTTGACGGATACGGACCATTGAACAAGAAGATAAAACAACCCCTGTACAGGCCCTGAAGTTTCTAGGTGGGTGAGGCTATCAGATTTCAAGAGTCGGCACATGAAGGTGGTAAGGTCAGCCTTACGCACCTGCCTCCTTTACCACTTTACTCCTTAGGAGATATTCCTGGTACTAATTTGTGTTAGAGGCTGAGTCGTCCCCAGGCCCACAGTGCGGCCGGAAACGTTTTGCTAATAAATTCCATTGACGCCATCGAGAATCGAACCGGCGACCTTCCGGCTTGTAGCGGAGTGCCTCAAAAAACAGCGCTACAGGTTCATTCTTGCGGTACTGTGGCAAATAAATACGGTGTTCTTGTTGCTGAGGCAGAGAAGTAAATATCGTAGCATTATACTAATTGGTTAACAACTTTTTGAATCTGATCTTTATTTACATAGTTCTGCTGTATCAACAAAAGTATGCCAAAGCTTTCTAATAATAAAATATAACCACCCGACACTGAAGGAAATGCACGTCTCCCATTGTTACGACCATAGTTGAAGTCAAACTTTCGATTATTTTTTCCTCGAAATTTTTGACAGCGTGATGTTTCAGTAGTATACCATAATTGAAGTCCAAGGAAACCTGAAAGGGCTTAAATTCAATGGATTAAACCAGCTTTGTTGATGACGTTAATTTATTGGTAAAAAATATTAATACACTATTATAGAGAAAATGGAAGCTATAATAAGACGTATGCCTTCCATACTGTGTATGGATGTACGTATACGTGTTTGTCTGAAGGGACTGGATCTACCTCATTATGACTTGTGGCATATTGGGTGTATAATACCCTGTATTTTAATGTAAAATATTACAATTTTGGATTTTAAAACTTACAGTCCAAATTAAAATTCAGTCTTACATAAACACGTTTTTCTTGTTTAATGATTGTGTGAACTCAACAAACGTACGACACGCACCTTGTCTGCACTCTGTAATTTGTGACAAGCACCATACACACTCATTTGATATTAAATTATACTATTAAGCAACAAACGCGTGATTTTATTGAAAGCTATTTAATTTCATTTCCCTTCATTACAATAAAGTTCGGGGTGTCCTACACGTACTGTGTGTCACATATTGCACTTCGATACGCTCTTCTCCTTGAGGTATATGCAGAATCTGTAATAAGCCATATGCAGATATTTGCAGTAGACGTACCCCCGACTGTATTTTGTAAAATGGTCTGATGATGGTAGACAGCTATGCTGAATGTGTGAATTTTTACACCCAATAAAGGGAATTTTTGGGCGGGAAACGAGTAGGTTACTGTAGTAATCAAGAGCACAAACCTATGCTCAAATTTAAATAACTGGATTGACACTGTTTGAGAACAGATGGCTGAGGAGGGTATTTGGACCCAGTGGAGAAAATGTGTAACACAATTTGTACATGTTGTTAAGTATTAATGGGATGCGAGAAAGGAGAAGGGCAAGCAGTTAATTCATTTTGAAGGTGAGGGACAAGTCGGGAGACGTTGGCATAGGTTCACGGTCTATACTAAAAGCAGTTATGAGAATTTGGGTGGGACGGTAAGACGGAAGAAAGTGATGGGGTTTGTGGAAAAGATATTGAAACTAATAGCAAGCTTTATAAAGGCAGTAAGAGCTGATGGACAGCTTTTCGAGATTATGTCTGCTCTATGAAGTAATTATTGCATTAGGCACATGTGTAAGTTTTGTAGTCTTAACAGATCAGTTTAGGGGTTGGAACCGGTGTGACTGCCTAACGCAAGATTCATTTTGTTGGAAGCAGAACGTGAACATTCGGACCGCTGGAAGGGCACGGAATTTTGAAGATTTCATCCTCTGAGCAATAGAATATGCGGCCCGCGATTTTGCTCTCATCCAGCGCCCACCGCACGCTCTCCCCATATGTTACTTTAATCTGTCACTGTCAAGCAACCTTTCATTTTATCGTCTCTATTCGAAAAGTAATCTTTCATTCGTCTGTGTTGTTTTCGGTTAGAATCATCAATACCGGAGGCAGTGAAAGCCCTCGGGCATGGTTCCCTAGGGGATGGTAGCTCTCACTTCAGGGAAATCTTTGCCATTTCCAGAATTGCTCTGCGACAGGAGTGCAGCTGGGATCCTGATTTGTTATACCCCTATGTTACTGCAGTTTTGTTTTTCGGGTATTACAGCTGCTTAACGTAAAAATGGTGCTTTAATTTGGCTTACTTTATAACTCCGTTTATATCCCACGGTAAACTGCGTTCACATTACTGTATCTAATATATTGAACCTGTTAATTTACTATACAGAAAAGAGCACGATCTCCGCAGCACGCTAGTATGAAGGGTGTTCTGGAAATACTCGAAGAGAAAATTGTGTATTTGCTGATGTCTCGAAAATAGAATACAGAATCATAATTTATGTATATTATATATTACGATTGTGTTCTACGCTGCGTATATACACAGTGTGTGTGTGTGTTAATTAGTCGCAAAGGAAGTAATTTCTCTTCCAAGTGTCTAAAAGCGTTAGTCGTGACACTTTGGCGGTGTGTACATACTTTCACCTACGAGAGGTTTCCTGCTGACTTTCCACTCGGCCTTTTCGTCTAGTAGGCTTGCTGTGTAAATAAATCATACGACAGTGCAAATGATTGTCAATAAAATAGGTCAAATTTGTTTAAAATTATGAAGTGAAGGCAGATGAAGTTTGGAGAGTACAAAACTGTATTTAACTTGTTTCATGCGTATGAAATTTGTTTTATAACCTTTAGGTAAGAATTCAAGGAAAACATTTTCTCTTTACATTACTGTTAGGATGATGAAATCAAGGATGGTGAAATGGTCGGTGCATATTACACGCGCTGGATATGAAACCTCCTTGTAACATCGTAAGTGTAAAGTATAAATGAAAGACAGTACTTGGGAGAGCTTGATGGAAGAGAATATTAAAATGAAATTTGTGTAAATGTTATGTATGTAGACTGGATCCTGCTGGCTAAAGATAGGGTCTTATTAACGTGCTGTTGCGAAGTTCGAAAAAGTTGATTAATGTCTTGACCATTTGGGCATCTTTCAGTTCAACGAGGGTAATTCATCGCCGTATAATTAGCTGTGTTTGTTTCATACGCAGTCGAACAGAGTTGTGCTGCTCACTCAGAAGCCGTTCTTGTGGACTGGGAATTGGAAGCCATTAATTGAGGCAACTTCGTTGCAGTGGTGTAGGCTTACTTACGATGTAAATGACGCTTATTTATTTATATCGCCGGGCTGACCACTGCCATACCGGCGCGGAGACACTCGTCAGGTGTTAAATTCTACATAGTGGTGGGCTTGACGCTTTATGTGCCCCCCCCCCCCCCCCCCCCCC
>Ga0268261_10003761_pt1 | contig 11213 bp, 11 predicted proteins | sample TergutNc150P1_FD_190353 | JGI IMG/M metagenome (GOLD analysis project Ga0268261, IMG submission 190353) | Nasutitermes corniger P1 segment gut microbial community from laboratory colony in Florida, USA - Nc150 P1 (SPAdes) (version 2) | ecosystem: Host-associated > Arthropoda: Insects >... | reverse complement strand
GTAGTAGTAGCAGTAGTAGCAAGTAGTAGTATTAGTATTAGTAGTAGTAGTAGCATTAGTAGTAGTAGTCATAGTAAGTAGTAGTAGCAGTAGTAGTAGCAGCAGTAGTAGTAGTAGTAGTAGTAGTAGTCATAGCAAGTAGTAGTAGCAGTAGTAGTAGTCATAGCAAGTACTAGTAGTAGTCATAGCAAGTAGTAGTGGTGGCAGTAGTAGTGGTGGTAGTAGTAGTAGTAATAGTCACACCAAGTAGTAGTAGTAGTAGTAGTAGTAGTCATAGCAAGTAGTAGTAGTCATAGCAAGTAGTAGTAGTCATAGCAAGTACTGGTAGTAGTCATAGCAAGTAGTAGTAGTAGTAGTAGTAGTAGCAGCAGCAGTAGTAGTAGTAGCCATAGTAAGTAGTAGTAGTAGTAGCAGTAGTAGTAGTCATAGCAAGTAGTAGTAGCAGCAGCAGTAGTCATAGCAAGAAGTAGTAGTAGTAGTAGTAGTCATAGCAAGTAGTAGCAGTAGTAGTAGTAGTAGTAGTAGTCATAGCAAGTAGTAGCAGTAGTAGTAGTAGTAGTAGTCATAGCAAGTAGTAGTGTAGCAGTAGTAGTAGAAGCAGTAGTAGTAGCAGCAGCAGTAGTAGTAGTAGTCATAGCAAGTAGTAGTAGTAGTAGTAGTAGTCATAGGAAGTAGTAGTAGTAGTAGTAGCAGCAGTAATAGTAGCAGCAGCAGCAGCAGCAGTAGTAGTAGTAGTAGTAGTAGTAATTCAATAGGTATTTATTAATGTGTGGGCTTAACAGCATTAAGTGCTAATTAAAAAGCAGACACAAAACCACAAATACAACAAAAAAATACAAACACCCTAAAACGAAACATTAACAGACAACAACAACAGTAATAATAATACTGTAATACTACTACTGACCCTCTCCTTACTGAAACCAATGTCTTCTTCCAATATTTTCAATGATTTCTCAATAAGTCTAAAGCTCCTGTGTTTTAACCGACAATATGTTTTAATTATCGAATCCAGTTCATCAGGTTGCATCTCAAGTCTCCACTGCAGGTAGTGTCGCAGTACAGCCAACTGTACATCCACAAATGATCTATTATCCCAGTCATCGTTAGAGCTAAGAGAATCAAATGGCGGAGGAGGTTTGCTCAAATAAGAAAGAAAACTTGTAGGAATGTCAATGTCAGAGGGAATGTATTGGTAGGCTTTGAGTAATCGGACAGGCTTTCGAACTAAGGTGACATACCTACAAAAGAAAAACAGCACATATTATTAACAATGAATGGTAAAGAGGTATGGATTGGACACTGAATATGAGAATACTGGAATCCTCTACCAGAAGGGCTCACAATCTATGGTGATACAGGTATCACAGCAGACAGGTACTAATAATGGTCAACTGTACAGGGATGTGAGTTATGAAAACAAAAGTAAGGCAAATAATTAAAGTGCCAGGATAAAACACAAAAAATACACTTCAATAAGATCCAACATAAACCTTACTGAAATTATTAATACATAAGTTTCAGTCAAACTGAAGCACACCAAAGTACATGAGTCACATAAATTCATAAAAACTCACTGATCGATGACAAATAACTCCACAAAACATAGTCCTTTTTGATCAATTAAGTCACTCAATAATCCAAGAAACAATGTTATGGAACCAGCAGCCTGTATTCACATGAGCCTGCTCAAGGCCCTTTGAAACTTTGTCAAACGTGCTGGCCAAACCCTATTCTGGATTACCACCACTTTTCAGCTGTCCATGACCTGCAACTACCCTCTGTATCTTGAGGACAAACCACAACATGGATCCACTGAACGTGGTGCATAACATATTAACAACTTCTATACATACAAGTATAGTGACTACATTACAGGCTGAATAAGTAAGGCACAGGGGTAAAAGTTCTGCAGGAGCGAGAGACTTCTCTCTTCTCCAAAGCATCCAGACCAGCTCTGGGACCCATCCTGCCTCCTGTTATATGTGCACCGGGAGCTCATTTCCTGTGGGTAAGATGGCCAGGGCATCTAGTGCCAAGGTTAAGAATGACTGGAGGTAAACCTCCACTCCCCCGTATGCGTTTGTAGTGACTACGGGGGATGTGAACCCACCGATGCCACCAATTTTGTAGTGCCTCCCGGATAACGATTAGACATCCACTATTTCCTATCTGCATAGGTACTATACGATGTGAGATAGCTATGTTCCTACTATTCTGGTGTTAGCTTTCTCAATCTCAATTTTCACTGCCAAACGTTCTGTATAAACATGTAGCTTCATTCTTCTAATTTAAATCTCTTCGGCTTTGTACGTATCTCAGCGTTTTAATTTGTATGCCACCGCTGCCACCAATTTGTAGTGACTACGGGGTTGTGAACCCACCGATGCCACCAATTTTGTAGTGCCTCCCAGATAACGATTATACTTCCACTATTTCCTATCCGCATAGGTACTATACAATGTGAGATAGCTATGTTCCTACTATTCTCATGTTAGCTTTCTCAAACTCAAATTTCGCTGCCACACGTTCTGTATAAACATGTAGGTTCATTCTTCTAATTTAAATCTCTTCGGCTTTGTACGTATCTCAGCGTTTTAATTCGTATCCCACCGCTGCCACCAATTTGTAGTGACTACGGGGGTTGTGAACCCACCGATGCCACCAATCTTGTAGGGCCTCCCAGATAACGATTATACTTCCACTATTTCCTATCCGCATAGGTACTATACGATGTGAGAGAGCTATGTTCCTACTATTCTCATGTTAGCTTTCTCAATCTCAAATTTCGCTGCCAAACTTTCTGTATAAACATGTAGGTTTGTCCTTCTAACTCAGCAATACCACAGTGGTTTGCTACACCTTAAGCTCACTGTGTCACGTGTAAGTTAGAAGGAATGCTAGATTTCTGTATATCAAATGTGTAAAATTTTGATGCCTGTTTTCTGCTAAATTAATTCTTATAAATTTTGACACACATTACACCTTCATAACATGCACAACATTATGTTTACTTTTATCACTAAAAGATAATTCACAAATCTTACAACTTGTATAGTACTATGTATTTAAAAAAATGGAACTATATGCATGCATGTTCTTGCATCTAGTAGGTTTGTTACAAATATTTCATACTACAGCTTCAGTATATGACCCATCTTTTAACCCTTATCCTGCTAACGTGGAGAATATGGTGAGCTCCTAATAATGCCAGCAAATGGCAGATGGGATTTAATTGGGCGTGTAAAGGCCAGGCGAACACCCACTTGATGCTACCCACATTTCTTAAATACTTTACAAGTCTCACTTTACCAGAACTACACGGTAAACATACACAGTTTACGTACCTAACAAGTTCTTTTGCCGTCACACCAGAAAAGCCTCCTTCTTGTAGGAGCATGGTGTGATTTTCTATTGTTGTTGGAAAGAGTGTTAACACTTCTGGATGCTTCACAATGTTTCCTTTGTCAATTCCAAATCTCTGTGACAAATTAAAATACAGAACATGTTATACCCCATGCAATATGGCAGATAGATTTTGGTTTTATTCAGAAGCTACTGAATGCAATTATGGAAATGTAACATTTATGACACAGTAATATGATACTGTTACATATGGAGATACTCCATAATTTAGGTGATAACAATTCTGTTTCCACCAGCAGTCACATAACTCACTCCCCACACCCCAACTGGTATGTTAAAAGCAAATGCTGTGAAAGGAAAGGGGAGGGAGGCCAAAGTGTGCCAAACATCCCCATTCTCTGTAGCTGCTAATGTTTGAATTTAACACAGTCCTATAGCCACAGTATACCAGGCTAGGGTGGCTTCCAAGTTTGCTCTACTGGTCATGCTGGAAACCACAGATCACCACTACGTCAATATGGTAACAAGCACATTTCTAAATAAAGGAATAAAAGTAAAGGTAAAGTAACCCCGTTACAGGCCTGGCTGTGGCCCAGAGGGGGGTAGAGGTATAGCTCTACTCTTCCAAGACCTCGGCGCTAGAAGGGGGTGAGTGGTCAGTAGCACACCCCAGCCACACTTCACCCCCAGGAAAGACCCAGTACCCATTGTACAGGAGGCTGGGTGGACCACAGGGCCAGTCTGGATGGGCAGAAAATCTCACCCCCCACTGGGATTCGATCCCCGGACCATCCAGCCTGTAGTCAATTGCTATACCGACTGAGCTACCCGGCCCACAACATAAAGGAATGGCTACATATTAATAGAAACAAAATATAATAAACAGATGCATCCAGATACACAATATGCATGTGCAGATACAGATGTCAGAAAGTGGATCCTCAGTTCAGTAGAACATGACACCATGCCATAGTGAAATAACACAAATGACACTGTGTAAATTGTGGCAAAATATCATAGGCAGAAGTGGTTAAACCAACTTAATGTTAAATAACACCCTGGAAGTGAGTTCAAAATTATCTCCCCCCAAAGGAATTTAGGACGGACCAACCACAGGAGCTATCCACCATTCCGGACATAGCTGAACAGGAAGACCAGCTATACCATCAATTCAGAATACACAGCATCAGTTCATCTTCATGTGCCTACAGTCAACACAAAGGCTTAAGTACTTCAAGGTTGGATACATAATGGAAGGGGGAGGGAAGATATGTTGAGGTACCAAGTGATATGGCAAAAGCCAGCAATGAGCACAAGTAATGCTTGGCTCAGTTGCTTACCCAAGTATTTAACTAAATTCACACACTTGGGTGGGAAGAATAAAGTCTACAAACTGCAACACAGCAAAATTTACATAATTAAAACTACACAAGTCTGGGGATACCTGTATCAAAATGTCAAGGAGCACATGAGAAGTTAGAAATATACAAACATCAATAATGTTCAAATCTGTGAACTCAAACTGACTTACACTCAACATATCCACTACTTTCAGTACGTGATTCTGATTCAGTGTTCGAAGTGCCCTGTGTTTACTCACAATCTTGTAAGTCTGCCGATATGGAAGATCTATAACACAGAGGATGATCATTCATTGCACATTTCTTCCTTACAGGCACCACTGCTTTACATTAGAGATGTATACCTAAGACACTGTTCATACACTGGCAACATGTTGAACAAAATCTAATTTCCATACCGTGACTTTAGTCAATTTCCAACTTGATGCACAAAATTCTTTATTTATTTATATATAATACATCTATTAAAATCCTCTACATGTTTCAAGCATTATGCTGCTCATCTTCAGAAGGTCTAATTGTATCTATGCAGCATCTGATATCGTCACTCTGTAAGCAAATGAGTTGTCTAAAATTACTGTAATGTAATTTGCTGCATTGCTTATAAGTGTTAATAGATAATTATAAAATTTTCAGATAAAATTATTCGGGTATGATTAAATTGCGTATATACTGAGTCGCCCTGGGCGTGATATGTCATGTAGAGGTCATGTTGGTCTAGTTATAAAATTGTGCGAAATACCTCATTACATTCAGTAATTGCTGAGTCTATCTAGTCATTAAAATAGTATAAAATATCTAATTATATGAAATATTGTTGAAATATTGTGTTTACAGAGTGACGATATCAGATGCTGCATAGATACAATTAGACCTCCTGAAGATGAGCAGCATACTGCTTGAAACATGTACAGGATTTTAATAGATGTATTGTATATAAATAAATAGGGAAATTGACTAAGGTTATACTATGATGCATGGTCAGCAGATCATCAAGAATTCCATACCATGGTCTTCAGTGTTGTGCCCACAGGTATGCTAACAGCCTGCATATCCAATTGACAGCTACCAATACAGGGACATTAGTTTAACTCTCAACTGACATCACTTATCAGACCATTTTTTTATAACAGCAGGCAGTAAAGCATACTTGCTATTCCAGTTTGCCGTGAGTCCGTGTCCACAGGTTTTAGTTCAATTTACTGCAGGTAGAAACAGGGTTTGAACTGATCATATTAAAAGAAGGCCATTGGCGTTTCCCTTTGGCTAATAGACACACATACATCTAACTAACACTCTGTTCATTGCATGTAAAAGTTTCTTTAAGTGAAGTGAGCTGATGAGCAGTGACTAATAACAGCTGTTAGCCAAAATGATGTCCCTGTATTATCCTATCTTGCAGAATCCAGTGGAGTTTGTAATTTCTTTGTTCCTAGTACGTAAGTGTGCACATGCTCACACATATATCCAGTTCTGTGCACCTGTTTGCACATTTATTTCCTTCTTTTATATAACTGATTTGAACCTGTTTCCAGGGCACCTTTTTAATGTTTTGAATTTTCAGGTACTAGTTCAGATGGTCTGCAGTACACATCTAGTTATACTACCTAGCCCGTACAAATTGTCAGGAGAATCACACTGCCTCCACCTACAGGGCAGAAATCATTACTCCAATGAAAGAAGATACAAAAAAATAAAAAAGGACATTTATACTAATTTAAATGTAAAACGTAGAGATAATAAGATCTCAAGTGAAGGAATCCCGTGTGCTGACACTGTATTTGTATTTCATAGCTCCAGTACATTCTTTGTCATGCTAATAGTGGGTAAATTATGATTCTTTGTAATTCTTCCTGCTATCACAAAGTATAAAACATATGCTCTACAATCTGCCATTGTTTACAACTCACCAAACACTTCCATTAAAAATTTTATTTGGCCACTATTCATTGTGTGAGTTCGGTTCTGGCGAATTTTATGGCAATTTGGTACCATGTTACGCAACAGTGTTATGTGAAATGGTTGTTCATACATCTTAAAAATTCTTGTATTCAGCATAACTACCTGAAATTAGAATGTCATTACATGATGTACAGGTCTTGATAAATAAAACAAAAATTATGTGATAATGAATACAGAAATATTCTTTACATTTAAAACTCAAAATCTGAAAAATATAACAATACAGGTCATGTTTCTCACGTTATATGGACATTACACTAACACCACCACATAACCTTATGCTACACAGAAACATGAGAAACAAACAGAATTATTATCCACCTACTCTTCCAGTTTGTAATCATGCAATAAACATATACCACACAAAATGTATGGTAGTTTTTAAAAACCCATACATTGACCCACTCAAACCTTTCAGGGCCAAACCAGAACATGATCATGGCATATAGCACATACCCAGCAACAAATCTCATTATCCCCATGCCACCCGCACCAAATATGCTCATCAGTTTGGTATGTCTCCTGTGCCTACCCTAAATACATTAAGTTCATCTATTATGTCCTCAACCTTGTGTATATTTAGCGTAGCATTTAACACGCATTCTGAATTTAAAAAATTCGGACCATCATTTTAAAACTAAAAAAAAACTGGTATTCAGTTCATTCAATTTTCTCCTGAACGGTTAGTTTTCTTCTTCACACCACGTGTAATAGCTACATGCGTGTGTAGTTGGATGTGGGAAAACTGTTGGTAGTGCAATATTTCTGGTATCACTCCTTACTTTCCAATCCATTACATTCATGTACCTTACAAAAAAGCGGGGGTACACAAGTCTCAACGATTACTAAATACCGCAGAATTTAATGAACCTTACTCAGCCACTTATACAGGCAATTCACGGTTAAAAAGGTGGTTGAGGTTACATTGCGATGGACGGTTTGTTATAATTCGACAATTACGCCTTCAAAAATATCAAAATGTTCTCTTTACGGAAAATAATACATTATTTCCTCATGTTCCGTCACTATGAGTACTACGGACTTCGATATTAACAGGGAAAAACTTGTTCATTGTTGATAATCACAGTTTAAAGGTAGAACCACATACCACGTACAAATTACAGACATTCGTGTGACTTGTGGCATATTCAGCGCCGAAGTGTGTGTTCGGTCACAACCACAGACTATTTGTCACACCCACAGATCATGTATGATTGCTGTGACTTTCACCACTCCACGATCTTTCTCCGCGCTTAGCGTTCCGTGCGTTGTGTACTCCGATCCGTGCTACCTGCATACATGATCTGTGGTGCTACCTACCATGGATCAGCTGCCTACAAGCCTCGTTGTTGAGAACACACACTGACCCGCCGGATTTTTGGATTAGAGTGCAACACGAGCCAAACAGTGCATTTAACAAAACTATACTGTCCCTGGCGGGTAACATAAATCACTCATCGAGGGAAAAGAAGTGGGTCTTCTTCAGTTGACCTGAAGACAGGGGAAGCATTGTGCCTATTTACAATCTACATGGCGCTATATGCCAGAAAACTGGAATCTCCATCGGCATCACCGTGAGACCCTCAAATATTGCACAGTATGTATTATCTGGGCATGTAGATACACATTTTATGTGATCTGCAAGAAAGTTGAGAGTGCCCACGTAACTGCATGAGTATGTATGTAATTATGTAGATATGACACATTCCAGGGATCCAAAACTTTGACAGGAAGGTATGAACTAATTAAAAAAAAGTACAAGATACACAGAACTGGCATAAAACTGAAATGTTATAATATTTCGTAAACATTATGTCAGTATTACACTAAATCAATTATATACAGCAAACAATGATTAGGAGACAATTCTAAACAATATAATAACACAGTAAAATGAGTGTATATTGTCATCCTATGTTATATGAAAATGAGCTTTTTCAATCTCCATCAGTAACAAGGATCACAGAACTAGCAATGGAACAAACACAGGAGAGAATACCATTGCCTAAAAGCAACAAAATAATTACTTCACAGCACACCCAAGGGGAGAATATCTGATACCATAAAGTTATGTTCATGAGAAAAAGAATGCATCATTGACAGAGCTTGGAAATTAAATGTCCTGGTACATAAAGTAAACATGGACGTGTAAAGGAAGTCAATCCAACCATCAAGAAATTTCTTATTGTACTGAACACGATGGAACAGAAGCGCCATTCCCTGCAGTGAATTTTCAGAAGACTGGGACTGACACTGAAAAGGTCACAGAAAAGATATCATTTCTCATACATTGTGCTGAAATTGTGAACTGATGTTCAAGGTATCTGGTGCAAATGGAGGAAAGTAAGGAAAAAGGATACTTTACATAGACTAATCTTCTGTGTGCACTTCAATTTTTCATAAATGTTGGCAGAATAGAGATGATGTATTGACAGGAAGGTTTTTTTTTTTTTAACTAAACTGTCAGTTACTAAGACAATAGACGAATGAAACATGAAAGTGGAGCATTGGTGGAATGACAGCAACAGCATTATTACTATTATTAGTTTTGTGAAATCCCTTGTTCCCAACCACCATTTTGAAAATCTTTCTTCTTAATTTTGCATTGACATCATCTAACAAAATATTAATACGGTACATTCTCATATTCCTAACAGAAACCGTCCTTCATGTGAACACTTTCTTCAGTTGTGGCATTCACATTCAGACCAGTATCACACTAGCAGCCTCTTAGTGTTATATACAACATCCTATCACTAATGAATTGCCCTCTAACCTTTGGTTACAATTCCCTTATGTATGAAAAATCCTACCCCTTTTTCAATCCCTTTGTTTTACAGAACAAAGCATAATTGTCTGCTGGAGTACTGCCACTCTGGTCCCACCTGACCTGTACTCCCACCAAATCCAACTCATGCTTTACCAATTCATTTACAACTGTCTTCCACAAACCTGACATAGGAATTCTTGACTTTCAAAGGTCCAATTCTCACACCAGTTTCCTTGTTGTGGTCATTCCAAAAGTGCCCATTCAAGTCTGAGGCCTTGTGTAACAATTCATGACATGCTTTTTTTAATGCGCTAAGTGTTGCTGGCCATCCATACCAGAAGACACCCATTGTCAGCCATCTGAAACTGCTTATGCGTATATTTGCAGGTACCCTCAATTTGTTGACTGTTTCACCTATGTCGACAATCTGAGGATGTGCCACCACCACAGTGATACTTACTCCTTAGGTATATAGCCCTCTGACAGCCTTGGTCTCCTCATTACAGATGCCTATTACCACAGAGATACACTTCCATGAAATATGTAAATGTGACTGGGCAAACCAAATTACTGCTTTATCATACACACGCACACACATACCACATATCTGCACACACACACACACACACACACACACACAAAACTTAACTTCAGATTCTGACATCTGACTTCAGTGCACAACAGAGAAAAAGGCACAGGTGAATGAAAACTGACAATTTAGTCACACAACTGAGAATTTATATTTTTGTTATTATAACAAACAAACAAACAGTTGGTATACAGCAATCATCTAAAAACATGTACAGAGCTTTAAATAATTGTCTTAGAGCATCACATTTTATCCAAATACTTAAACCATAACTCTTATTACATTACAAGCATGGTACAATGTTTCATACCTCATGCGCATGCTGTTCAACAAGTTTTCTAGACAGTGCTCCCATGAAGTGAACAAGTATATCACAAGCACCTGACTGTGTGATCACAGAAATGTCCATTCTGGTAGCTGGATAGAGTGATGGCACATTCATCTAACAAAGGTTTAAGTTTCCCCTATTCTGAATTAAACACCACACCATGAAGCTATATAAGAAATAGGAGGTACGGGGACAAAGGAAGATGAGTCAAGTACTGGGCGCGTTTGGGCTGCCGGATTTCATCATGTTACGGCCCATTCTCGCTTGGCACACATTTTGAAACTTATGAACCATTTATTTATTTAATTTTCCAAATTTTTTTTTTGGGCCGCAGTAAACCGTGGATAACTGAATCCACGGATACGGGGGTCCACCTGTAATGATGATAAAAAAAAACAGCCAAAGCAATGAATGAATAAAACAATGTTGTCAATTGTAAACCAAACCTCAATGCTAGAAGCCTGCAAGTAGAGTAATGGCCTAATCCTAATTTAAGAAACAGTTTATGACCCATCAATAAGTATGCACCATAATTATTTCATGTAGCACAGCCCTTTTGAGAAGTTCATAACAGTCACTAACGTAGTGAAGAAAGTTTGTGTCTTTTATATATAACCTAAAGGTTCATCACCTTTTCCGGAATGGCCTACATACATACATATACATAATCATTCACAGATCCATCATCCACTGCTATCTAAGTATGGCTGTGCTTAACCCTTAGGTGACTAATGTCATATATATATGGAGCACCCATTCTTGATGTTTCTAGATCACACACAACGACGCAGCACAGTCGGTAGGACTCCTCTGGACGAGTGATCAGCTCGTCGCAGA
>Ga0268261_10003760_pt1 | contig 11214 bp, 3 predicted proteins | sample TergutNc150P1_FD_190353 | JGI IMG/M metagenome (GOLD analysis project Ga0268261, IMG submission 190353) | Nasutitermes corniger P1 segment gut microbial community from laboratory colony in Florida, USA - Nc150 P1 (SPAdes) (version 2) | ecosystem: Host-associated > Arthropoda: Insects > Digestive... | reverse complement strand
GGGGGATGGAGAACCAAATTAATCCAGGAAATAAGTCTTGTTTTGTGGACTGACATTGAAAATAGATGTGTGTCATATGGAGTTCAGTGACTGAATTAACTCCAGTCATTAATAGATCATCCAATTTAACAGGTGTGGAGGAAGATGTTGTGCATTTTGCAGCCTTGATTTTAACTGCTTTCAGCATGCTAAGTACTTATTTTTGCACCAGGTTGTATTTTATGTAATAGTACACATTCAGTCTACATTTTTATTTGTAATTACATTATATCTCTGCCTTACATCCTTGCTTCATGTTTTGATATCACTGTATCACCGTCATCTGCCATGTAAATATTATTTATATTTTAGTGCACACAGATAAACATCAAAATTAGTAATATACCTAAAATTTTAGATTCATGATTTTTTTTTATTTTAAAGTTATGATGTTTTGAGGAAGAAAACGTTTAACTTTTTGAGGTTGTAACAGAACTTCAATCTGGCTATTCAAATTTTCTTTTGCAATCTTACACTGGATTCGGGATTAGGATGAATTTTAGCGTTTTTTTTTGTACTGCTAAAAATGAAATGGTGCAATAATTATCTGCATAAATGGTTTGAACTGATAGGACAACACAAGGTGAAATAACTGGAACTTTGTCATTTAATAATGCAAATTTGATTACACATTGTGCAGTGATACCTGGCCTGCATTCAATTTTGTGTAGTGAAGTTTGCATACACCTTTTATTGCCTACAATTTGTACAGTCCATGTAACTTATTAGCTGGCTGCTATACTTCGTGAGGTGCACTACTTAAACCTTATGGAGCATGAAGATATACCTGAAGCAGCTCTCCACATGTATGAAAGGAGTGAAACGTTCAGAAAGTTTACTTCAAACCTAAATCAGACCATCCAGTGGTAAGTGACAATGTCAATTAAGATCTGTTTGCGAAGTGTGTATTAACTGAATATCAGTTTCTATAAATCTTATTTATCATGATGTATAAAATAGTGCCCATTTTAAACAAATTATAAAAAGACAGTCAAAATGGCTTTGTTAGCGCACATATAGAAATGTGTTTGTTGTAAGTAATGATGTTAAAACATTACCTGTCAGGAGTACTTCTTAGAATTCTGTTTTTTTTTTTGTGTAATGTAATGTAATTTATTTGCATTCCATAAATCCAAGTTAGGATACAATCCTATGGATATAGACATAGTCACACACATACTATATAATGACAAATACACAGAGAAGACTCTTAATACTAAATAATAAAATACAATTAATAAAACATCTAAAACCAACAACATCTAGATATCCAGTGTAGTGCAGTAATGTGCTTTCAATTTACTATCAGTTTTCTGGATTATCTCTGATAATTAAAATATTCTTCACTATTATAAAAGGAATTTATAAGTAAAAACCTCTTTAAGGCATTCCAAAATAATGTTATCTCATTAGCTAAGTCTTTGATATCATGAGGAATGTTGTTAAAAATTTTGATTCCTGAGTAGTATACTTACTGTTTGTAAGTGAACTATTGATAATTCAGTAACAACAGTTTGTTGGTTTAATATAGCATGTTATTCTACTAATAGTGATATAAAATCTTTTAACCCTTTAAAGACAAAAAGTAATCTGCTTTATATAAGGAATCAGTCTGTCCCGCGCTGTAAACACTTTCCAACACGGTTATAAAAACCAGTCAGTTAATGACATATAAAGCAAAGTTCGCTGTCTGTTCTGAGATCCATACAAAACACTCAACCCAAACCGATCACTATATAGAATTTTTTACTGTTAAACCTGGTGGTACATAAAGAAATTGCTAGGCGTTAAAAGGTTAATTGTCACTAAATAGAGAATGTTCACAAAATACTTTTCATGTTCCACAGTGCTGTGTATTTGTATGATACTTAATTCATTGAATAAAAAGTAGAATAATGACACAGACTTACAATTTGTGTTAGTAAAGTTCCACATGTAATGTGGCTCTCTCTACTATGTAATGTAGACAGGCAGGAAGCTGCCAGAATTACTATAGATGCTGCAGAATACAAGTCATTAAGTTTCTATGTGAAGGTGCTTAAATAAATCTAATTGTTTAATCAGATGCCATTACCAGTGCAACATATTCTGTATTTTGTGTAAGTTTTATCATTTTCACTGTTCAGCTGATTTTAATTTGTGTAGAGTGTCAGGGATAGAATTATTTTAATTGTAAGTAAATTGAAGAAGTTGTAGTAGTGGCAAGACTGACGAAAATTTTGAGATCACTTGCAGTTCACACACTGATTAGGCATTTTAATGCCTGTCCTATTATTAGCTTCTGTTGCAATTAAGATTTTATTCATGATTTTTACTCTTTGTGTTTCTAATTATATGCCATCTTCTGTCATGTGGCTTCTCCCTCACAGTTTATGTTTTATCTCTTGTGCAGTGTTTTTTCATCAGGTTTCTTCAAGAAATCATGGAATAAATAAATACAATTTTTAAATACCGTGAAAATGCCATATATGCTGAAAAATATCGAGGGAATTTTTGTCCATTGGTTTGCAATACTGGAGTACTGTCCCTGCTCTACCAACTGCCTCTTTGTTTGTTGTCATTTTCATAGGTGGGGGTTCTTCAGGATATGAATAATTATTTTTTTTTATGGTGAAAAAGTTTGAGAAAGTTTGGTGTACTGCTTGATGCATGTAGTATTGCAGTTAAATATAAACATTAAATTTCTCTTACCTTTTAGTGTTTTACTACAAGGTGTCTATGTCAGCCAGCTGCAACTGTTAATTTACATAAAAGTTTAACTGGAACTGTTCTATATGTCTCATCGAATATTTATGAAATATAAAATTGCTTCAGACTGAAGTAATATGAGTTAGTAGGATAAATATTTTTTTGTATACACGAGTCAATGGTTTGGATGTTTACTGAAATATGATGGTGCAAGTGTAAAGAAAGTCAGTTGCTTTAAGTGCACGTCTTTCCATTTTAATTGTATTGATGAAAACTAACTTGTAAAATTATGAATATGTATTTTACTTCATTATCTATTTTCTAAATCGTTTGTTAATTGCAAATAACACATTAGCATATTTCTCATCCAATTTTGATTCATATTATGTAGAAACTGATTGGAAATTTCAGGAAGGAAGGCCCTAGAAATTTATGTCACTAAAAGCTAATTATACTATGGATCTGAACGTAGAGGACTGGACGAAAGTTTATATTGTTTTCCCTTACTGGAAACACTTTTTATTGTCTACTTTTTGTATGACAGACATTGATATTATGCTGAATTAGTATTGTCATAATTTAATTTGGTTCAGGTACAACAAAGTCCTCCGCCAGAGTCACCCAGTGGAATTTGCACTGGTTGAAGAGCAAATGCAGGAGATCGATGCATCGATAGAGCAGGGTCGAACAAGTCTCAATTGGAACTCAACAGGTATATATGCTATAATGTATTTTATTCTGTTTGATACCAGTAGTGGAACACTTATTTCTCTGCCTTGTTTCAGTCAGTATTCTGGTGATGTATAAGAATTTGAAGAGAGATTTACTGATCTTCATTAAATTATGTCGTTATATTATTATGTTTTTGTGTGATGTATTTTCTTGTAAATTTGACCTGCTGATTCAGTGTATGCAGATAAAACTGGCTACAGGATATTTCATCTTATTTACATTTTGTATGTGGTTTTAAACTTAGTGGGTAAAAGAAATGAGTGAAGATTTGGAAGTGTCATCCAAGCTGAAATTCATCTGTATGATACAAGTTTGAAAATTGAACATCTGGACGTTTATTCTATCAGCATGATTCACTTGATACTAATTTACACCTTGAGTTTTGAGTGTTGGTACTGTAAGTAATCAATAGACAGTCAACATTTTTAAGCCAGTATGGTAATGCAGTGGTGTTGGTATTTTCACATAACTTAGCAAACAGGAGAGCACTAAATTTTACTAACAGAAATTATCATAAGAAATAGGCAGGCACTTATTGAAGGTCAACTGCAAGTGCGTTAGAGAGTAGGAGATGATTAAAATTGGCATCGAATAACTGAAAAGAGTACACATAATTAAAAACTGGCATGAGGAACATATGCCACAAAATCCTGCTGTTACATGGATGTGTGCTTTGGAAATTGAAGTTAATCAATTGTATAAATTAATTTAAAAAAAGAAACTATAAAAGTTATTGTCATAACATAGGCAGGGATTTAAGTAGAGGAACCACTGAGAACCAAAGTAAGACATAAATGAATGGTCCTCATCCTTCAAGATACTTATCTCTGCTTTTTGACAATCTCATCTTTAGAAAATATTTATGGATGTTCATGTGCTTTAATTGTGATCTTTGTAGAACCTTTCTTTTTCTTTTGAAAGGAATTGATAATATCAAAAACCTTGCTTTGTTCAGAGTTATGGGACTATATCGAGCGACTTCATCGGTTAGTACATTCTCTAGAAGCACGTGTGCGACAGACACAGGATAATTTAGAGCAGATTCGTAATATCATGAGTGTGTGGAGCAAAGTGGCTCTCTTTGAACGCTCAGATGGAAAGAAGGACACATTATTGTTCATTGAAGACCGGTCAGAACATGTACAGCGAAGGTATGTTCAGCAAAAGATGGAATACTTTTACTGTTGAAGGCACAGTTATGTTCTGATATTTAGACACATTACAGAACATTGTACTTGTATCAGGTACAGGGAGATCATCACAGCAGCCACACAGATCCACAGTCTTGTGGAGCAAAATCTTAAACTCTTTGGCATGGAACAAATAGCAGACTCCTCCCAGTGGCTTGACTATGTTGGATATGTGGATAAAATCGTTTCTGAGTCCTTGCTGAAGACAGTTGGCTGCAGGTATGTCCTGTTTTACATCTCTTCCATCTTTGTGAGACCTATGATACAATTCCTGTAATTCAAGAATAAATTTAAAATGACTTCAGATGGAGACAGAATTTCTGTAGCATCATTATTAATGTGGAATTTTACTGGGCCACTCTTTTGTTTTGAACTCTGTGAGAAGTCATGAATATTTTATGGTCAACTTTTAAATTCTCTTTGCACCGGTGATTACAGCAAAATAAAATAAATTTGTTCCTGTGCTGTAATTAAACTACATACCATGAAGAACTCTTGGGAGTGATAGTATAGCTCCACACATTATTCTTTGAAATGGGCAGTCAGCTGCACATCCCAGCTGCCTTAGCCCTATGGAAAAAGTGTCCAGCACCCTTTAGGTAGGAGACTGGCTGCACTCCAGAGCAAGTCTGGATGCTGTGGAGATGAGCAAAATACGAGGGTGAGTCAATAATTATTCGCACTGTATGTTTCATATTTAGAAAAACAAGGGCAGAGATCTTACATCTACTCAATTTTTCAACATAGTTCCCTTGCTTTACAATGCACTTTGTCCATCACTGCACAATCTGCCTTTTGACCTCAGAATAAAAAGTTTTGATCTGATAGACAAGCCACGCATGCGTTGTTACATCCAGTTGCTGGTCCGTGGTAAACTGACGGCCTTTTAAGGCTTGTTTAAGTGGACCAAACAGGTGAGTCTGAAGGTGTAAGGTCAAGACTATACAGGGATGCTCCAATACCTCAAAGTTTAGTTTCTTAAGATTTTCAACAGTGTGGGCATTGTCTGCATCAGTAATGGATGTGAATTTGCGTCCGGTTCCTTCCCCATGCTTAACGCTTGTGCGACAATTCTTTAACCTCTCACTCCATTAACAGACAATCTGTTGTGACATGACACTGTTCCCATACTGCACTGACATCCTTCTATGCATTTCGACATCTGGTACACCTTCAGCCCACAAAAATGGATCACTGCCCTCTTCTCTTCTTTGGTGCAAATGAAATTGGGAGTGTCCATGTTTATGGCAAAAAACTCATGACAGAAATGGACTATCAAGGTCACACCTGCACCACAATGGTAGGAGAGGAGTAGACCATGTGTATTTTGTTATGCCCAACCAACAGTATAGCCAACTGCAAAACATGTGCCTATAGTGCGGATAATTTTTGACTCACCTACGTATCTACCCTGCCAGTGACTGGATGCCAGTTGACTAGTCATCCAGTCTGTAGCCTAGTCATAATACTACCTTAGCAGTCCTTTTTCTAAAAATGATGAAAGCACATGGTTGAAGTTTTGCTTATTTAATGGTGACTGGTGAAAGTATTTTGCTTTATAACAAGTATTTTATGTTATTTATTTTTCATTTATTTTAAGGTGACTGAATTTGCTATGATGTATACACATGCATGGGAGTGAACACATGCACACGCACACACAAACAAGCACTATGTTGTGGGATGTGAATTTTCCACAGTGTTGTTGGTTGAAGTGTCTGGTCTTTGGGGATGTTTCACTATATAGTGGGTAATTTGAAACATCCAACTGTTTGAAAAGAACATAGGACCTACATCTTCAAGGTTTGTAGGTGCTGGAAGAACAACATTCTTCTACAGCCTGGGTTCCCCTGCGAAATTTCAGGATATATTGAATTAACCACTACGTAGTGTAACATCCCAAAAGATCACAATTCCTGTACACTTTTGTTAGTATTAAATAATTACAATAAAATCTTTTAAATCTGTAAAATTTTCAAGCTTTGAATTAATTCATATTTAACCCACTGGTGCTGCTAGTTATCATCCACTATCTATTACGTATAGCTCTTGGATAAGTCAAAGCATAAAACAGGAAAGAAATAAAGATTCACGTGCATTTTACAAGAATTACATTAAAGTCAGGTAACTACATACATGATTAATTATCCAATAAACTAATCTAATTACACAATAGTAACTTTAACAACAAAATAGAAGTCCTATTTACATCTTTTTTTACTTATGTTGCTACTTATTTGTTCTGTTATCTCCTTCAAATATGCAGAAACTCATTTAATGAATAAAGAAGATGATCCAGTAAAAATAACTTTAATTTTCTTTTAAAATCCCTAAAACTATCTGGGATTATGTTAATTAGGTTGATAGCTGTGGTAGTTTAGTCAGGAGAACTGAAGGGGGAGACCACAAGGGAGACCCAGGCATAGATGGGATTCAACTTATACAACCAACCTTACATGCGCAAGCACACACACAATCCACACATATATATTTTAGTGCATGTAATGTTGGTTTTATAAGTTCATTTCTACACCATGAATGGACATACAGTATTAAAATAGATGGGAAAGGTCATACTGAAACAACATATTAGGATGTGGACTAGTGTCATCCGTCTCAGAACAGGTACTGTTGGTGGATTTTTGTGAACTTGGTAAGTTACATGCCGGTTTCATATAAAGTGGGTAATTTTTGAGTAGATTCTTTACATGGTTTCAGACCTGTGGAGCTTATTTAATATAATGCTTTGTATTCAATTGCAGTTTGGGTTATCTTGCGGAGCATATGGACCAAAGCAATGGATTTGCACCATTGTTTCAAGCACAGTTGGAGCTTCATGAGCCATACCTTGTATTTGTACCATCACTTGATTCGAATGCCCCGGATTGTTTTGCTAGCATGGTAGAAGGACTAATTAATGACATTATCAAGATGGCTAGTCTTATCCCCCGCATTGCACTTCATCATGAAACTGCTAATTATGAGGTATTATGTGATTGGTAAATTTCACTGTTCTGTTGAATAATGTGGCATGTCTTTCAGAACTGAATATAAGTATTGTTATTAATAAAGTACTTCATTTAGAATATTTTTGAGGAGAAGAGGTGTAAATGGTAGGATGCACCATAATGCCTCTTCTGCCTTAACTCTTTCTGCTCAAGTATTTTTTTTCAAATTTGTCTACAAAAATATGTGTTTTAGAGAGATATATTTTAGTGGAAGTCCAAACAGACAAGTGAGCTGAAGTGGCATGACTTCAGCTACAGTGTGCATTACAGGAAGTGTGAACATGCAATTGAATATTTGCCCAACAGGGGGCAGGAAGCTGCAGTACAGGGTTGTGGTGACCCACACTCATCTGTATATGTATGATATCAGTAGAACATTATGGACATGCATATATATACTGCTAACATAGGAGTAGAGAGATTTACTGCATCATGTTTTTGCAAATGAAATTCTGATGATGGGGTCTTGCCAGCATAACCAGTTAGTGTAAAGTTGTAGACAAAATGCCAGTACCAAATTGCATTTGACCAAACCATGACAGTGGGTAGCTGGTTTAAGTTTAAGTTTGGGGCTCAGTTGTGTAATCTTCTGACAGATATGAAAAACTAATGTAAGTGAACCACCTATAAACCTACCAATGATTGATCAAACCTTCAATTTAATGTTGGGTCATGAAGAGTTTTACAGAATGTCCCACAATGTCACCACTTGGCAGTTACATTTTTTGGCATTATAGAGTGTGTTTGGTTATGAATGGCAGACATTTTGTAGAACTCTAGTAGCAAAAACATGATGACATTTCTCTATTACCATTTTTGCTTGCTATTGTAGCTTTGTTATATTTCAAATGTGAAGACCCAAGGAACATTATTCTGGGGCACCTTTCATTAGTTCATAACCAAATATATTTATGTATACAGGAATATTTTATTACAGGCGGACATGGAGAATAATGAAGACATCAGAGAGATGGAACAAGAGATATTAGAAGGTGTACAGCATGTAATGATTGAGGTAGTTTACAATTGTAATCTTCCCACAATATTGTTTATTCTGCTTTTGAAGTTCATATGAAGTAGCGAGATGTAAGTTCTCTGTTTCATCTATTATATGTTTCTTCTTACTTTGATATTTGTCACATTTTCAGGCTAATAAATTTAGTCATGGTTTTGAGACCTATTCTTACTTGTGGCTGGATGACCGTGAATTCTACATGCAGCAGTTCTTGACGTATGGTCGTCAGTTGACTGCTGATGAGCTAGAGCTTGTTACTGTAGGTGATGATGGGGCACCAAAACCCAGTCCACCAAACATGGAGCTGTTCAGGGAACAGGTGAGTAGTTAAAAACTGAAACACATATTTCAGAGTAGGCATACATGAAGCAAGTTTCAAACTTGACTTCTTTTGTGTTGATTGGGAAGTAGTGAAAGTGAAAGTTCAGTGAACTTGTGATATAGACAGTAACTCCTCACCCAGAACCGTTTGCCCAGTAAGGTTTTTGACTGCACATGGTTGCAAATGATTAAATATAGAGGAAAGCATTTTGCAGTGCACTGAAAAATTTAAGTAAATCTAGGTAAATTCAGGTGGCATTCACTCAGCTCCTGTGGAAGCTGGCAGCCAACCTCCCAAGCACTATGTGAATGTTTAATGTCAAAAAATGTATGTATTTTAAGTAACAGGGGATCAGTAAGCAGTGGCATTTAAATAACCCACTTTCTTCTGTATGTAAGTAGTGCAGTTTTGCCCAACATGCGCTGTATGAGGGATCATTGTAAAACATGTAGAAGTGTTTGTTATCCTCTGTTGTGCTCGAAGTACACACTGTGTTGGGTATTTTACCAAAATGCTGTACAGACCTGGCTGTCAGCAAATAAAATTACATTAATTTTGGAGGGGTAAAAGAGTATGTTATATTCAAGCCACATGGTTAATTTGTGGTATCTCTAATAAGTTTCAATACCACCTTAGTGCATTCTTTCAAACTCAGTATTGCAGAAGCCAAGGTATCAGCTTTGCTGAGTTAAGAAAAAGAGATGAAGTAAACATGTATTTAGAGAGTACTGGAACTTGTTAGTGTATGCAGATTTTACAAATGTCCATCAGAAGAACTGATGCAGTGATGTTGTAAATTATTTTCTTGACCATAAGTACTGTATTTTTTAAATTGGTGCTGTAATGTTATTACTTGTTATACTAATATAAGTTATGTTATGTTAAAACCTCAGTTTAACTAGACCTAGTAACTAAAATTGTTGTACACTTTTATATTGACTTCACTTTTAGATTTAAGCAAATTTGACTTTTTCCATACCCATATGGATTTTTGTAATCCTGTACGGATTCACGGAATGAAAATAAATATTATATGATATGATATGATTATCAGTCAACCAGTTTATATCCAGTAGATTTTGTTTTTGTGCAGCGTTTACACACACTCACGTTGCTTACAGTAGTACTCCATATTATATATGGACATAGAAGTAAATTTTGAGAGCTGTTTCATGTTCTACACTTGTATTTCTATGTGTACATTTGTTCTATTATTTCTGTATTGAAGTAGGGTGACTTTATGGCTCTAAATTTGTATGAATCTGGAACTTTGTCACATTAGCCAAAGAACCAAACTGAGCATGTTGGAGCTCAGGATGCTGCAGAGAATATTTATACCAAACAAGGGAGAATAATGGGAGGATGGAGAAAAGTGTGTAATGAGGACTTGTTGTTATTGATAGATATTGTTAAGATGGCCAAACCAAGGAGGATAGATACAGAAGGCTTTGTAGGATCCTATATGTCCCGATGTTTGTGGGACATGCCCGGGTTAGGGTATTAAGAGCCCTATCCTGCTGTTCCACAAAATTCAGTTCAGGATGCCAGATTTTCTCTGTTCTTCCAAAGTGATGACGTTTTTAGGGTAAATCCATTCTTCAAGTAAATTTAAACATGATGCAAGAGTCAGCATTGGTGAAAATGGGACATCTGCAGGATTAGAACAGTCATCGTCCAGCTGCTAACAGTAGAGGTGGAGGAAGGAAGATTATGTATATTAGTGATTATAGAGGCTGAACTGAGACTGTGAAGGATAAGGAATGGATATGTAAACTGAATTTGGGTGTCTGAGTTTGAGTAGTGTGCTCTTTTTTGTATCTGTGTGTAATAATTTTATTATCTGAGCTATTTTTTTCTCGAGGGTTTAACTGGGGATGAGGTAGTGGTGCAGGTCCCCCAGGAGGGGAGTCTAAGGGGTGGCAAATTGGGCGGTGAAATAAACATTTTAAATAAAAAAATTTAATTTTTTTTGCACTAAACAAGTTTTAAACTATTCAACCGAATGTAAGGAAATTCAGTGAATAATTGTAATTTTTTAAGTTTGTAATTTGTGTTGGGGTGGATATTGTGATTACTTACCTGGGTTCTAAACAAACCTTTCTATGTCACTGCTTGTTCTAGTAACATTAATAAAATTCTCTGCTGCTTTCACTGTGTAATGTTTTAAAAACTAATTTATCTCTCCCGCGCGCGCGCGCGCGCGCGTGTGTGTGTGTGTGT
>Ga0268261_10003759_pt1 | contig 11214 bp, 5 predicted proteins | sample TergutNc150P1_FD_190353 | JGI IMG/M metagenome (GOLD analysis project Ga0268261, IMG submission 190353) | Nasutitermes corniger P1 segment gut microbial community from laboratory colony in Florida, USA - Nc150 P1 (SPAdes) (version 2) | ecosystem: Host-associated > Arthropoda: Insects > Digestive... | reverse complement strand
TGTGTGTGTGTGTGTGTGTGTGTTTGTGTGTGTGTGTGTGTGTGTGTGTGTGTGTGTGTGTGTGTGTGTGTGTGTGTGTGTGTGTGTGTGTGTGTACAGTATTTTTAAACTATATTGTTAATACTGTTTCTAGATCATGACTTAAATTTTAATATTATGACCATACATTAGTCCCACGTGATGTTGAGATGTAACTGTCTGCTCATTGTAAATCAATAGCAACATTGCAGTAGATTCACCATAGTAGTACTGGTGGTGAGTATCAAATGTCCTCTGAAGGTTTTAATGTTTGCAGTATTGAATTAATTTATGATTGATGTGACAGTGCATAAAGAATATGGCTTATTCCTCTAAGTCTGTTTGGCAGTGAAGACATAGAAACCACATGTAGTACTTTGAAATATACTCCAGGCTTCACATGAAATTTATGCTTACTGAAATATCACTGGTTCAGATTAAATTGTATCAAGAGGAACTGTTGAGTTAATATTTTTATTTCTGCATCAGAGGCCCAATTGTAGGCCCATTGTCTGTTTTAATAGCCTCTTGGCTTGATAGGAAAAAGATGCTGCTTTGAAACCGGCTCCTTTTCATTTTATATCTTTGAGATATGGTAGCACTGAAAAGAAATTTATTCCACCATACCTGAAATAACTGTCTGACTACATGGAGCAGAGTCCTTCTTGAGAAGCTAGTAGTACCTCAGCTAGTCAGGAAATTTTCCACATTTTGTGGATTCTGATGTTTTGTTACCATGTTCTGAACATTCCACCACTTGTGTCTGTCCTAAGCCAGATCAATCCAGTCTGCTCTCCCATTATATTTTTTTAAGATCTACTTTAATATTATTCTCCCATCTACTCATAGGCCTTCCAAGTGCTCTCTGTCCATCAGGATTTCCCACTGCAACTCTGTATCCGTCTCCCTTCTTCATTCATGCAATATGCCTCACATGCCGCATTCTCCTTCGAGTACACAAACAATATTTGATGAGGAGTACAAATCATTAAATTCTCCATTATGCAGTCTCCTCCAGTTCCTTTCAGTTCCAGATACCTTTCTCAGCACCCCATTCTTGAACTCTCCCAGTATACATTCTTTCCTTTATTTAAGAGATGAAGTTTAACATCTATATAAAATAACAAGAAAATTATATTTCTGTACATTTTGATATCTATATTGTTGGATAGCAAATGAGAAGATAAAAAACTCTACCAAATGGTAGCAGGCACTGAGTTTCATTGCTTTCAATTGAGAGCATAACTTGATGCTATAAACCACAAGTTTGTAAGTTGTGATGCAAGTGTAAAACAAATGAATACTCATCTGGAAAAGGATTAATGTTCCTCATTGATAGGGTTTTTGTTTTGAGTCCAGTGTTCAGATATTACATCATTTCTAAAATCTCCAGTATTTAAAATTGTGTCATTTTTCATGACAGAAGTAAATTTCTATCTCCCTCTTGTGGCTTGGAGTTTGAAGAGATATGAAAAATTGCATCATACTAATATTAGAAGTGTGAAGAAAGTAAAAAAGGAAATATTGAGTCTGGAGGACATTTGACATAGTTATTCCATACCAGAGGGAAACTGTTTCAGGTATAGGTGGCAGTGGTGCGATTGAACATCGTGAAGCTTTCCTTTTCAGGGTTAGTTGAGAGCTGGAAGTGGAGGCATGGTTCCTGAATTACATATCATTAGTGTTTTGTTCCTTTCAAGAGGTTTTCCTCTGTGTATTGGAATGGAATAGTTGTAATCAATGTTATCATAATCACAGTATGGCTGGTCATACTCTCAACATTTCTGGCAACGTTTGAACATTAAATTATTCTTTGAAGATAGGTGCTATTTCTTTTACATTAACTACCTAAAGTATTGAGATTAACTTAAGACATTTTATGGATTCCTTTAAGTAAGTTTCAGTGGCAACCTCCTACAACCTGTAAGAAATTACAATTACAAGAATAGAGCTAGTGACTGAGGTAATACTCTTGTATAGTTTTCGTAGCTGTAGGTTTGGAGCACATAGTTTTTTAAATTTTTATATTGCAGTCATTAAACTGTTGGAGTGTGAATATATTTACATTTACACACTTTTATTCTGATTCATCCCATTTTGTTATATTGTATTGAATACAAATGAAATATGACAGTTATCACAACTCTTTAATATTTATCTTTAATGCTACATGTTCTGGTTCAACCAACCATCACTGGGCATTACTTTTGCAGACATTTTGAAAAACATAGGTACACGTACATTTGCAATATGCATTGTCAGTTAGTGGTATCACACTAGTTTACACAATTTCATGAGATATTGTTCCTCTGAACCAGCAGCTGCATGTTTCATGATGTGGACTTCTGTAGGAATTTTATATGTATATTTGTATTTTGAAGAGTGTGTAGTATTTTTTTAGTCATATGTGCTTATGCAAATACTGTTGCTTTACATTCACTGCTGTGCTTGTACAGTGTTTTTATACATCAACTAAATATGAGCAGGAACTGAACAGCAAAAATGGAAAAAATGAAAAAAGAACAAATATATAGAGTAATTGATTTTACCTGGGCCATCTTATTCATCTAAGCAGATAACCAAATAATGAAGAGGTTTAATAGAATAAAGACTAGGTTTTATATTATACTACAAATACACGATATGTATATTATATTAATAAATGTTTGTAAAGTAGTGAGTTCTCACCAACCTACAGTGCTCCTTGTAAATGTACTTCTGTGTTTTAAAATTTGTGAACAGTAATGCCTGATGACGGTTTTTTGAACTGAAACATGTAGCATTGAAAACAGTTATTAAAGAGTTGTTGTTTGTATTCAATATGATACAGTTTTGGAGAAACCAGCTTACAAAACAACCAAGAAACAGACATGTAAAACAATGATGTAACATTGCAAAAATGAGGATAAATTTATGAAACAGCTATAAAAATTTTAAATTCCCTCAGTTAAAACTAATTGATAATAACTTCCTCTAGAACATGTTCATTGTTTGGTTATGAATTATGATAATTTAACCAAGAAGATAATGTTTACTGATACTCATGCCAGAACAGACAGCTGTGAATTTGTATTTATGCCAAAATGCTGGTCATTATCAGTTGTACCTTAAAAATGTATGAAGGGACAAACACTTAAGCATAAGCAGTCAGCATATTAAGTATTGTTGCTGTAGGATATTATAACATGAATATTTAATTTGAGTTGCTGGCTGACAGTTTAGACACCATTTAATTAACTCTTTTGCATCTTGATTATCTTCCATAACCCTCATGTTGTCAGAGTTTCTTCTTTTTCCACTTATGTTGCTTTTGTGTACACATACAACAAATTTCAAGACAAGTGAAGATGCAGATTATTTCATACTTACTGATTTCACTGTTTTTCTTCTTATTGTATTTCTCTTGTACACATCATTGTGTACAAACAATTGCCATGGGTATCGAGTCATAAAATACAAAATACACAGCCATTTATGTTGCAAGTGTTGGTAAAATACTGTGTCATAAATACTTGAGCAGTAAGCCATGTCAGTATTTGCATATTGTGTGCTGCTGTGCCTACTTGCCAGCAATTTGAATTTAGGCCCCTGAATTTAAATATTTTGTGCTTATTATTATACCCTGCATACATTTTAGAATGACAAGTTTCTGCTTGTTTTAAATTACATGAAAGAATTTAGAAATACCAATTTGAATAACAGACCCTGAAATGTCAGATATTCATGCCATGAAAATCACTGAGTGAAGAGCCCCCTGCTTGTATTTTATGTAGTCTGTCTTTAATTAAACATTTCTATTATCTAATTACTATTTGTATTATCTATTACTATTTGCTTATGGTGTAACCACTTCTGTCCATGAAGAGCCAAGGCAGTTAGGATACAAGCTGTAAGACTCTTGTTAGGGCATGTTGTGGTAGTGATAATTTTCAGTTTCATTAAGACGGTTGCAACATGAGGTTCTTAAGTGAGTCATTAGATTATTTTGTAGGCAAATAAATTAATTTATTGCAGCGTGATGGACCCATTTTTATCTTCATCAGCCACTTGACTTAAGTAATAAATATCTTAAGATGAAGTATTTCATGTCACTTGACTTAAGTAATAAATATCTTAAGATGAGGTATTTCATGTCATGGAATATTTAAAACTCACTATTTACGTAATACAAATATGTAGATACTGATATATACATCGGTTAATGTTATTTACATTAAAAAGATGTAATAAATTCCTCAAATATAGCTCATTGCAATGAAGATATGAGTATGAAATAAAATATGTGCCATAGTAACATCCATACCCAGTATTTAAAATATGGAGTGAACATGTGAAATGTGCATGGTTTTAATGTAATATTGCTCATGAACTGAAGAGCACAGGAATCAAAACCAAACATATTCAGGTAGGTAATGTTATCAAGTCTTCAAATCCCACTACTTGTTTGTACGTCTCTTGCGCTCATTGGTTATAACACCACACTTCAGAAGAGTGGCATCTCAGGTGCAGAAAGCTAAGTGTCTGCTCTGTGTCTTTTCTGGGAAGAAGACATTCCTTAAGTCATGCTATTTTAGCAAGACAGAGTGCTTCTGCATTTTTACATTGCAGTTTTTGATTTCTTGGTTTGAAAGTTTCCACAGAAGAGGCCTGGCAGAGATAAGTGGCCCAATCACATGGCCACAGCATTCACATGCTCATACACTGCCATATTACTTCTTCTATGGGTACATAAATAGTACTGTTTATATTCTGCCATTGCTTACCAGTCTGCCTAAACATATTTGGAGGATACCAGCTGCTGTGGCTGCAGTTACACCTGCCATGCATATAAACATTTGGACTGAACTTGAATAAAGATATGATAATTGCTAGGCTTCACATGGTGCCCACATTGAAAATTAGTGAACTCTTGAGTTAAGGTCACAAAACGTTTGTCATACAGTCCACCAAAATGTGTGTGTTCAGTTCTTCTTTCAATGCTTTTTTACTTCTTGAGCATTATTACTTTAAATTGTATTATATTTTATGTGTTCACGTTGTGTTATTGATTTTGCATATACATTAGAAACTATACAACAAATTTTATGCATATCTGTATGTCAATTGAATATTTTACAAATATCTCTGTGGGAAATTCATGTGGGTGAAATTTTGTATAGCTCATGATGCTTGAGTATTAGTGACATACAGTAATGAACCACAAGCAGAATTTATGGTGCTTCATTTCTGTTGATATTTGACAGGCTTTCAGGTGTGCATTACATTACACACTGTAATTCTCTGCTGAATGGTTAAATTGTTTGTAACATATCTCCTTAATGACAGCTCATGGCACAAAAGGTGTTTATGCTGCTGCAGTTGATCGGCAGTAAGATTCTGATTTGTTTGCTCAGGTTGGCCGCATTGCATGAATGATTTGCATGACTGTGAATGCTACAATGCAACTGCAGTACATTTTCTGCTTAGATGAATATTACTTGAAAAATGAAAGTACTTATATCTGTAAAGTTTTAACATCTGGTTAATTCACAGTGTAAGTTTTGCAATTTTATGTGTTACTTGTCTAATGGATATCTAAAAACTGTACATGGCCCGATGTTTTCATTAAAACCATATGCAATCCTAAAGTATCTATGACGTAATAATTATCACATATTTCTATCTTTGTTGAATACGTTATTTCTGTATGAATACTCATACAGTTTACATCATGGCATTGAAATAGGCCTATTATAACTATTATGGGCCAACATATTAATTTCTTCATGAAAATATTATATATTACTACTCTTTTAGTTATAGGTTTAGGAAAAAGTAGAGCTATACCTCTACTCCCCCTTTGGGCCTTTGTGGCCTGTTCTAGGGTGACCTTTACTCTTTTAGTTATGTGACCCAGTATAATCCACTTAACATATTTGAAAGACACATGCTTTCAGCAGGTAGTAATGTGGCAATAGAGTTAGTGAATATGCTTTGGCTGGAGTTCCAGAAATTTTGATTTTTAAACAACCCGCAACCATTGGGAGAACTTTTTCACGTGTTTGCACGTTCAGTTTGCTCTTTAATTTACTACATGATTCATTGGCCTTCTGATTGGCTGTTTTTTTCTTATCATTGCTACTTCAGCATCTGAAAAAGTTTGAACGGTGGTTAAAGGTGACATTAATAAATAATTCTTTTTGCAAAGATAAGATTAAAAAGACATCTCTTGATTTTTGAAACTCATTTAATTCACTTGAGTGTAGTTCTAAACTGTTTGAAGTTTGGATGTTGATGGTTCTGTTGTACTTAACACTTAAGTTATTGCAGTAAGCATATTTAGGCCTTCATATGTTTTACTTGCATGTTAAAAGAATTTAGTTGAGAAGCTTTGACCTTAAGTCTAAGTCATAGCTGTGAATAAGAGACTCATTCAAGGCCCTTCCTATTGTACCCAACTGGGTGGATGCTTCCTCCTCTTTCACCTGAGGATAGAAGGATTTTCAGTTACTGAAATGTTTGCTCTTCAGAACAGTGGATTATGGAAAATGTTCAGAAACCAACTAATCCTAAGTATGTGGTCAAACCCTTTTGTGTCTCAAATTGTATTTCATTTTAACTTGTCTCTGCAAAAAGAAGTCATGCATTGTGTATCACCAGCCTACTGTATATTAGCAGTAAAGTACATCTGCCTTCAAACTCTTTCCCCAAAAAAGAGTTGTGGTTGCAAGGATACGTTACTAAAGCATTGCACAGTCTCGATCTATTATTTCCCGACAGACGAAGATGACGAGGGTCCAACTGTTAAAGAGAGGCTCTTAGCTTTATGTCTCCGGGGTATTGACATCTTCTGCGTGTGGGATTGTTGCTGGCTGTGGATCAAGTTCCAAGAATTTGTGGCCCTTCTCGTGTTTGACCCCTTTGTTGAATTGTTCATCACCTTGTGTATCGTCGTCAACACCCTCTTCATGGCTCTTGATCATTACGACATGAACAGGGACATGGAGAGAGCTCTGAAGAGTGGCAACTATGTAAGTTGCAGTGACTCATACTGGGACAGTCTTACTCTTCGCATGGTTAATGCTTTTCACATTATGAAGCATTTTTGTTATTATTTGACTGAATGTTAATTTAAACATCTGGGCGAACTACATTAGTGGCAAAGCTAAGTTGTACAAGAAGCTACTTCTTTGTATGTGTGCTCCAACCATATTAACCAAACATCATGGGTGAGTAGATAGCACTCGTGTATGAGATTCTGCATTCAGGTGTTTGTTTGGAACATGACTGTATGTTGACTGAAAATTTTTGTGAATTTTCTCAGTTTATTAACACAGATAGTAAGAGGGATCATGACCAACTTTTTCCCTGTTCCTCATAATTTCCTGTGTTCTACATTATGTGTATAACTTGCACATTCAAAACAGTGTTATTAAATTTAGTAAATCAATAAACATTCAGACATGTTAGCCACACAGGATCTTTGTTGTTGTACTGTAGACATTGCAACTTGCAGACCTGGGTTCAGTTCTGATTGTATCATTAACATTCGTAAACTGCTAGAGACGCAACAAGTCAATAATAACGAACACGGGACAGCAGTGATCTACACAGACAGCAAGATAACACTGGACTCAATAAGGAGCGCCAAAAATCACATCCACCTCCTAGAAGAAATCAGGAAGAGAACAGTAACCCTGAACAAAAAGAATGGGAAAGTAGAATTTAAATGGGTGAAAGCTCACACTGGGATATATGGAAATGAAATCACAGATCAACTTGCAAAGGAGGCAACTCAAAACTACTAGGTAACATACAGCAGGATACCAAAAAGCACTATAAAAAAGGATACCCAGAAAGAAAGCATAAGAAAATAGCAAAGTCAATGGGAGGAAACAACTAAAGGAATGATTACTAAAGAATTTTTTCCAATTGTAGAAAGAAGACTGGCAGTGAATCTAAACTTAAGCCCAAATGTAACAACAGTTATGACTGGCCATGAAAATATTCGATCTTACATCGATTAAAAATTATAGGAAGTCCAGAATGTGCGTGCAAACAAGGCATACAAACAGTAGACCATTTGATATTTCAGTGCAAAAGGCTAAAGAACGAAAGAGAAATGCTGAAGAACAATGTACTTAAGGCAGGCAACTGGCTGGTGAGTAAATGTGAACTAATAAATAGGAATCTGAAGCAGTTTATTAGCTATATGAATTCAATGGACCTTGAAAAGATAAATCATTCTAAGAACAGATGTAAATGAACACTAATAACAGGAATGTAAGATTACAAAGCATGTAGTATTACTTACTGTAACGGAGCATGCTGAGGATTTAATTAAAAAAAAAAAATTTATAAACTGCAATGCACTTTCATAATTTGTCATTGTCTACCATGCATTGAACGTAAAATCTATGAAGATACATGTACTTGTTTGAGACTTGCCCACCATACCTTTTGTCATAGTTCTAGTACATGTACTACAGGTTGGACATCTGAGGAATCTTGGTTTCATCCCCCATGGGGGTAAACAGATTATTTTCCCTGTTCGAAAGCATTCAGGCTGACTTTGGGGCTCATCTAGCCTCTATTTACGGGGAGCAGGGACTCTTTTCCCGGCTGTAAAGTTGCCAAGTTGTGAAGCTGAGTGCTTATGCACTTACAGTGTCATGGTTAAGAATAAGTGAAGTTAAATCTCCACCAACCATATTTCTTTATGGCATGCACAGGAACAGCTTTTATTCTACATAGCCATCTGTACAGAAAAGAAGTGTTTATGTGCTGTATGCCACATTGCAGTGGTTAAGAACGCCTTCTTATATGCAGGAGGTTTACTTAATTGGCACCTTGCCATCCGAGAAAAGTGTTGTTAGAATGAGTGAAAGAAAATTTAGAGTTTGACACTTCATTTAATGCAGCCCGTAATTGTAAAGGTATGGATTAATTTAATCGCGTATAAAAAGTATTTTAAAGGTCGTGTGGCTAAAATGACTGTCTCATGGCTCACGCACTTAGTCACCATCCTGTCATAGCAGAGGCCTGGTTTTGCTCGCAAATCAGTCCATGTGAGTTTTGGTGGAGCAAGTGGCACTGGAACAGGTTTTCTTCTGAGTGTTTCTGCTTTCCCCAATTAGTATCATTCCATCAATGTTCCACATTCATTCGTTTAATTATCACTGACACTGTTTAATCATTGCATTTGTCAGAATTGTTAAATAACACTCTTAAATAGGTAGCCCAAAATGTCATGGTATTGGTGCATACACGAAGAGATCAGAAGTTCAAAGTAATGAATAACTTTGCCACTGATGCCAAAGTGTCCAGTATATTATTTTCTCTTTTTAGTGTTTCTTATATTTTACATTTTAGTTTGTCCTGGAAGTAAGTGATTTCATGTCAAGGAAATTACTCCCAGTTTACTGTTACCTTTTTTTCTGTTTCGAAATGGATATATTCTTTTATCCCTCGTTATTCTCATTTATTCAGTTTTAGTTTTCAGGTATAAAAATTATTTTATTGACAGTTCTGAGCATCAGCAAAACATGTTTTGGAAGAATCACAGCCTATCAGACATGATGTAGCATGCTTTTATAAGGCACACTGTTATCGTAACGGAGGATGGTAAGTACTTTTTATTGTTGTCTAAGAAATTATCCTGCTTATACTTATTTACATTCAGTATTTCTACAGATATAAAGTAAATCACATTTTTTGAAAAAGTACAAAAGTCATTGAGTATTTTTGGTATATGTTAATGACTACTGATGTAATAAACACATTTGGAAATGTTTTAAATTTCTGTATTGGTTTTAGAAAATTGTGTGTTTATGTGTAATCTGCAGAAAAATGTTTGGGATGTTTCTGAAGAAAATAAACTGTACACTGTATTTAAGATACTTTAGTACTTCATGCAGATTGTCAAGTTTAGACTCAAAGATGCAGATCAAATTTTTTGTTGACAGTAATGGTAACGTACTGACTTTATGTGCAGTTGATTATTAATATTAATTTATTTTTACAAACCTGAAATTCAGTATCAAATTTATTTATTTATTTATTTGTTAATTTGTACTTGTTAGTGTTCCATAAGTACAATTTATGTGTTAGAGATTAGAATGTGAACTGAACATTTGATCTGACTAGTCTACCTGTTGCTGTAAAGTAGCTCAGTGTATTGCCATGTAACCTGTCTACATCTCTTTTCTTATGGAAATAGTGTTTCAAATTGTTTTTGAGAACATAGGTGCAGGCTGTCGTGTTTACTACACAGTCGTTAATAGAAGTATAAATCAAATTCAGATAGAGTTTTGTCCTGGAGTACTCTATTTCTCAACCAATGTTTGCAGTAATTTTTCATTAAGCTTTCTAAGTCTGTTTGACATAATAATATTGAAATTAAACCAGTGTTTCAAGTGTTTGAATTCTACAGCATATCAATGTTTTATCCATTTATCATTATAATTTTAATGGTTTTAGTATATAATCCTTCATATATGACAAGGTTATACAATTATAGACTTGAGATAGATTTTAAATATCGTTATGAAAATGGACGTATAAATATACTTCATATTTTATTTGATACAAACTGCTAACACACAGTTATTAATGATGGGGTATTAATCAAAACATTACTTAAATAAGACTTGCACCTTAAATTTTTTTTCTGCATTAACTTGTTTCATGCAGTTTCAAATACATGCTGTTTGTTACACAGAGAGTTTGAAAATTGAGACATCTGTTAATTAATTAATCAATTAACTTTGTGTTTTGAGGTACATAACACAAGACATCATTCTGCCGTTTGTAAGGATTGAAGGAAACATTTAGATGTAAGCCTGTACTTTTGGCTTTAAAGGGCAGTGACTTGGCATTTTTTTCATACAGTCAAAAATGACTTCTTGAAATGCCAAACTTTTGTTTATGCCTCAGTCTGTGGTTCTTGATCAGTTAGGAGTACATGTTTATATAATCCCGACTGCAGAAAATTGAAATTATTTATCATACATATTTTGAGCTTGTATCTCCAGGAGCTGCCTGTCCATGTAAATGAACTAGGTGAGATTCCAGATTGGTTGGAAAATAACAAATAAAAAACTGAAATCGTTTTAATTTTATAATGCTTCAGCTAGGAATGAAACATGAAAGAAAAAACATGTGAAACATATTTCCTTGTTCACCAAAAACCTAAGCAGAGATCTACCATTGGGGGGG
>Ga0268261_10003758_pt1 | contig 11214 bp, 11 predicted proteins | sample TergutNc150P1_FD_190353 | JGI IMG/M metagenome (GOLD analysis project Ga0268261, IMG submission 190353) | Nasutitermes corniger P1 segment gut microbial community from laboratory colony in Florida, USA - Nc150 P1 (SPAdes) (version 2) | ecosystem: Host-associated > Arthropoda: Insects >... | reverse complement strand
CTCCATATATATGACATTAGTAGCCTAAAGGTTAATAATTTAACCCTTATCCTGCTAACGTGGAGAAAATGGTGAGCTCCTAATAATGCCAGCAAATAGCAGATGGGATTTAATTCGGGGTTTAAAGGGTTAATGAACCAGATTCTGATGTACACATGAAAACTTGAACTGACCATATGTTTGAACAAAGGCTTAGAAATCACAATCCAAAAATATAAATTAAAAAATAAAAAATAAATAAATTGATAAAATAAAAATGCAAATAAAAATGAGGTGGTATTCTTGGGAAAATTTTGTATGGGTTTATGTTTCAGTTGCAGCACTGACATAGGAGGCAGCACCTATCTCATGTATTCTTCCACACAAAATATTTATACACCCTGCATTCTTTCGTACCATGAAGAGCTCTGCATGTATATTAATATTGGTTAAAACAAATTAACTCATTCTCTTCATGGAGACATTGGGTAAAGTTACATAACACAGTAGGGGTTTTACATTTTTGTGTTGTCTTTTACATCAATAAACCTCCTGCTGTACATCTTAAATCCACTATACAAGCTACAAAGTTTCTGGCTGCACAGAAATTTTGGTCCTGCCAAAGAAGTGAAATGGGTCAAATTTCATGAGTATTGTGCTCAAATTTAGTCTGGCACTGTTTCATCACTCTTTAGACAAGTTGCAAAACTGAGAAAAGTGACTCTTAAGCTTTGTCATGTCTGTCCAGCTGTCTGTCTATCCATTTGTACATTCATTCCACATGGAAAAGCAAGGTTCCCACTGGACGGATTTTCATGAAATTAAATAATTAAGTATTTTTCGAAAATCTGTCAGGAAAATTCAGGTTTCATTAAAATCTGACAAGAATAACAGGTACTTGTAGACCACTAGACATTTTTGATCGTATCTCACTCAGTTCTTCTTAGAATGAGAAATGTTTCAAACAAAGTTGTAGAGAAAATCAAAACACACATTTTATGTCCCATAACCACCCCCCCTCCCCCCCGAACATCATGCCGTTTATGATACAACGTGGAAAAATGTAGGAGAGCCGGAGAGGCCACAGATGACAATATGGCGCATGTGCTTTGCATTCCGGATACATAAGGCTACAAACACAAACACAGAATATGTAAAACTTATTGCTCTTCCACTGCAACAGTGGATGCAGGAACGCGCCTGAATGCTATGTTATACGTACCTTGCCTCTCTTGTTTATATATATCCACAGGCGTAACTTGGCTATTAACATTGCGCGGAGGGGGTTCAAAATCGACCATGGGTATTAGGTACTTTAATTTACAAAAGCATCGAGTTAGAAACAGTGGGGAAGAATTTTTTTAACTACCTGCTATGAAGAGGCAAATGCCGTCACTTTCTCGGAAAAAAAAACAGCCGACAGCACACAAATGACAGGACACAGGTAACAGTTCTTTCCTTCTATTATCTATTGTAGTACCGAGGTCAAATGTTTTTTGCCACAGGCAAATACGGGCCGCTGTATAAATCTACCAAAAGGAAATACCAGAGATCATATAATCAAGTACACATAATTCTGCCCCTTGGATTCTCACATGAGACATTTTCCGAAACACAGAGTCTTACAAAGTAACTAATGGATAAGAAGCCACTTTCAGAATTGACGCCCTGAAACCTCTGCAGTACGAGCTATTTGAAAACTATGGTGCATTAATAGACATATCTAGCAAAGCTATTTAAGAGGTTTTATAAAGTAATTCATATGTTTAAAATATATTACAGGCGAACGAGTCTACTATCATACGTATGATATTTGGACCAAATAAAAATACAATACAATACAATACAGTTTCTTCGACCGGACCGTCTAGCAATTTCTCAGTCGCATATGCGCAATCTCAGTTGCATGGTATGACCTATTTGAAATAATATTGGCGAAAACAATGCGTCAGCAAGACTCTATATTCAATGTGCCTTTAATACTAGAAAAATACACAAAAAAATCTTCCAGATCACTGAAGAGATGCAGGGTTAAAAAATATTCCTAGTTCTTCAGGAATATAATTCCTGTAAGAACTAAGGATACCGCCCGCCATCAGTTGAACCAGATATAGTTCGTGTTACAAGAAGATGAAATTTACATAAGCAGCACATGAACAGTCTCTTCGTAGAAGAAAACTTTAAAGTGGAGTTGTAAATTGCCGTTCTTGACACACCCATTCAGTCCCTTGAAGAAGGGTTGTCACAAATGCATGAAAATAGTTCCACGTTTGGCTTCGTACGCAATATTCAAGGCTTGTATCTTCAAACGTTGGCACCAATTTTGAGGCACTGCAAAAAAACTTTGAAGCATGGAAACCTCTAATACATCTATGCTTATGATTTGTGAAATGATATGCGCGCCATTTCTTTGCGAGTTCTGAAAGGTGCAATGCCACATGTGTCGAGTTTGCCCAACACATTCCAAACTCTTCTTCTTTCTCTGCTTGCCGGTGAAAGATTTTTGCAAGCTGACGTTAATAAAGACGTAGCTGCTTTCGTTCCACAGTACATCAGTAGAGTAGCTGGGTTAGACAAAACATCCACCACAGGTCACGGCTCAAAATCTTAACATGAGAGACTTGGCAACAAAATTCGCAAAACTAAGAGCACAAAAAAGAAATGTGGTTTGAAATAAAAAAATATTGTATTATTTATAAGGCATCCACTAAATAGAACCGTTTTGTGCCTGGTAACCATTTAATTCATTCCTTTGGTAAAAGAGAGTAAATGAGGTTAATGGCCGTGTTAGTAGGGGGCGGAAAAAGCTCTTTAAGTCAGTCATACTCTGAAACACGTGATCCAACAAGCTGCTTAACAATTCCATGACTTCACAATGCATATCGTTACCAGTTACACTGATATCATAACTGTGATTCACACAGAAGCAGCTCCAAATTAATACTAATTACAAATTACGAAAACCAGACTTGGTGAGTACTTATCTTGGTACGTAAATGTGGAGGTAAATCAGTTGCCGATATCGATAAAGTCTCTTGTTTTCGGAACTTCTTCGATGGTGTTGTAATATGGAACGATTTTCTGAGGGCCGCCTCGCTTTTGAACTATCTCGTACGCTAGTACACGAATTCACAAAATGAATAGAAATGGCGCTAATGTCGGACTGAAATAAAAGTGCGAACTGTCCAGACTCAGGACCGGTGTCGCCAACTTCGAAATACATTTATCACGGTATACTCGCTCTTTCATATTAATTCGCAGATTAGGGGCGTGATGCATATTATTCATTCGGGGCTTCCTCCTTTTGAATCACTGAATACAAAAATTCACATCTTCTCATCCCAGTACTTAAAACGATCTCTTAGTGCAGCTCTTTCACTAATAAAAAAATATAAGAAGGTGAAAGTTAACCCTATGCACGCCATGAAGGCATGTACGGGTAGTACGGGTCTATTCATTCCTAATATCAGGACTAGACAGAGGCGAGTGTTCAGTGTGATGACTCGACTACCTTCCCTCTGGGAAATGAGACTCCGGTCCCCCTTGAATTGAAAACTGGGATACAAATCTTGCCACTGCCGGCATACGAACCCCAGATCGTTCAGCCTGTCAGCCTACTCACTATACTTCCTACGATATCTAGGCATAAGCTTGCATCATTTTTGACTACAAAGAGCCATACCGTCTGCCTCTATATAGCGATCCATCTAAACAGCTATGTATGCATTCAGTCCCACAGTCCCATTATTTTAATCACCAGCCACATCCTTCCCGGTCATTAATGACATAAAAACCCATATGCCAGCTCATTCCCACACTGCTTGCCAGAGAAGTTGTGAGGTAACCAAGCTTCTCTGCAGTTGCTATGTGTGTTTCTGTATTATACATGGTTTAAGGATGGTTGTCACATGAAGTCTGTTGTAAATTCATAAGAAAAGTTTCAGATGTATCAGTTTCATGCAGATAAAAACTTACAGTAAAGAGGGTTATGTTCACTAGGTGTACAACATTTCTGAAAGATGGTCATTTCTAACGCCTGTTTGAACATGCAAAAAGGTAAAGCAATCCCATTACAGCCTGGGACATGCCCTTAGGTTTCCAGGAGGTTAAGGCTCCCAGATTTCAAGACAGTCAGCACATGAAGATGGTAAGGTTGTCAGCTGTATGTGGCCACCTTTAGACCCAGGAAATATTCCTGGTACTCATTTCTGTTGGAGGCTGAGTCAACCCCAGGGCCATAGTGCGGCCGGAAGGATTACGTCAATCAAGAATTTCAATGACACTACTGGGAATCGAACCCGCTATATTCTGGCTTGTAGCACAGTGCTCCAACCAACTACACCACCTTGAACCCCTTGCTTTAACACGCAGTAAGTTATGTAATATAGACTGTTATACAGATTATATGTTAAGTTGGACATCCTGTACCATGCATACATCAAGTGAATCTGAATATATGCCTAGTACACATAGAATGCAAGATCTTTAACAAATTTTGTTATCAGGTTTTCCATCCCAATAGAGACAGAATTTCCAGCAAGTTTCTGTTGATATATTTGTTACTGCAATTGAGTTGGCACCTGATGGCAGTTGTACAGTACACATTTATACACGAACAGTGCACAGAATAACTCAATGTTCCAGCAGAGTTAAAAAATCCATCACTTCCTACTTGGTTCCTGATTTCCCTAAATACAAGGAATACTGTGCAGGTGGAGGAGATTAACAGCAGTGGTGTTTGTTCTCCTCTCATCAGATAAATTGGTTCCTGATGCGAGGAACTGCAAGGTCCCTCAAATATATCTTACTTTCATCCCTTGGTGATTTGTTTCGATGAAGAGTTACTTTCTACTGAAGTTGCTTAAAATTTGACCATAAAGAAAATTTGTAAAATGAAGAACTCTCACCGCATAAGAAATTTCATGCAGTCAGTAATGCTACATTGTATCTGGGATATAAAATTATGGCACTTATGTATTTAAGGATTCATGGACCTCTGAACCCTTGAAGACTGCTGTGAAAACCATGAAACTTGCATATATGCCTTCTTCACATTTTGATAAAAGGGAAATAGTAATGCATAGCAAGAGCAGGAATTCTACAAACAATATACTCTCTCTTCTTATCTGAACTAGTGGTTTATAATTTGAGCAAAGATTCACTTCCATACAGGAGATTCTGACAATGCAGGTCACAGTTCCTAGTAGTCTCTTAAGTAGGTTTTATAACCCCTTAATTTGTCCAGATGCCATCCCTGTTCACTTATGCTACAGCAATCCATACAGGATCATCCTAAGTTTGCAGGTACAAGCAGAAGAGTCTTCTTCCTGAATACAGGTGCAACATATTCCTCCAAAATGTACATAAATAGACACCAGATTATATGGTGTAACATCCCAGAAGACAGGTATATTCATAGATACCAGACTAGGTGGTGTCACACTCCTGAAGACACATGTCCATAGCTACCAGACTGTGTGGTGTCACAACCCAGAAGACAGGTATGTTCATAGATACCAGACCGTGTGGTGTACATCCCGGAAGATAGGAATGTTCTTAGCTACCACCATGAAAACAGCAGATCTCAAAGTTACATGGAAGTTATTACAATTAGACATCATATAGGAATCAAGAACTGTCTTCTTCATTCATGCCTACAAAATATCTCAAGGAAAAGGATTTAGACACAATAAAACCAACTGGTGCAACTGAAAGTAATGTATATTTGAACAACCTCTTGGCATTTGAAACTTCAGGAAGTAAGTATTTATCATATGCATTCTGAAATTCACTATACCTACTGAAATGTAAATATGACAATAGAGGGACTGGTATACAATATACATGTAATATATAAAACCATTATCTATTCAAAAACTGTACATTTTCAATACTGTTCAGTGTTTGTGTAGGAAACAAAACAACTCTTTTCATAAAATTAACCAATCGAGCTTACAAAATCAGGCTGCGTAGAAAATACATTACAAAAAAAAACATGATACATTATTGCATCTACGCCATTAACTATGTACACTATTTAAGCATGTACAGAATACATACAGTATACTATTATTGCAAAAAATGAACTAGCATATGTACTACAAAATCATGTTTGAACTTTCATACCATCAATATTTCTGCTGGGGAAACTTATTTGTCACACATCAAAATTCCCACGCACTTATCACAGACATATTAATTTATGTGATGTGTGAATGTTCATAACTGATGTCAAATCTTCAGTACCCATTAATCAGTTCATGCCTTAACACACCATTGTCATTTATGAACATTCACACAATATAAAAAATTACCTATACTTAAAATACTATAGCATAAATGTACAGTATCTGTATATTTTAAAATGCAAATCATGGCGGGATTAATATAAGAACAATTGTACGTATACTTGGAGAGCACCACTGCTACTTTGTGAGTTCCTCAATACTGCAGAAGTGTGCATGAAGAAACCCACAGAATTACTATGAGTAATCTTTTTTATGCCACCCAACTGAATTTTAAAGGCATTAGTGTAACACAATCCAGAGACTTACTTGCAATTCATATGCACAGTGTGAGGAACACTGCCTAGTCTAGGACTGATAAATTGAAACTTGTAAGGTGAGCAAGTTGGAATACAGGAGACAAGAGGAAACCAGAAGTATGATGGCAGTACCTGACTGAATTATAGCAAGCCAATGAAAAACAACAGCCCCAAACACACTGGCTGCTTGAACAGCTGAAATGAGACTTCTGTATTGCAGAGACAATCAAACAAACCATAATGAACTGTGTAATGTCATGTTTATTTTGTATATAGGTGTTAGCATGTTTGTGCAAATTTAGTGGCCTTGTGTATATTTACTTTGTGTGGTGGGATGGCATTCATCAGGCTGGGTTTGTGGAGAACTTTGATACATGTGCTATCAGAAACACAATACAGGATTTCTCTATGTATGAGAAGGAACTTCCATGTACCCCCAAGCTGGTACCAATTAGTAACCAGAAAATATGTTTTCCTTGGGTATGAACAGTCTCATAAAGAGCCTGTAATTTAAATGGTGGAAATGCCACAAGAAGAGAAAAATTCTGGTAGAGAGAACAAACACCATTACAGACACTGTTACATTGAGGCTGAGATATCTTGAGCAAATAAAAAGTACTGGGACAGTGGATGTAAAATATTTTTCACATTGACAAGATGTGAGCAGACAGCAACACAACATTTCACAAATGTTGGCACAATAACAAAGTCACTGGAATACCTACCAACATTAATTTGAGGAATAAACATACTGTTGCATGCAGTGGGAATTACTGGATTTCTGCCTAATGTGCAATTCATTTACAAAGCTGGACTTGCAACAACAGGCTACCATGGATAATCAAATAAAACAAATTTTGAGAAGAGGGTAGCCAAGAAACTTATCCCAACCTTCCATCTCAATCAGTAATTGTTCTACATAATGCTCACTATCACTGTCACCAGGTTGACACACCACCCTCAACGTATGAAGTACAAGCAGACAGGTGTAGCATGTGATAATACACTGAGCAAAAATGACATAGATCAAACAATTCTTCCACTGAAGTTCAAACAGAATAATTACAAAACTGATCACAGAGTGACAAAACATGGTCACACCAATGTCCAACTGCCTCCACACATATGTTGCCCAATCCTATGGTGTATGCATGGGCAAAAATAGAGAGACTTGTGTGGAAAATTTCATAGCAGATATGAACATTCAGGGATTACTACAAGTCACTCAAGACTCGGTGTCACTTGTAACAAAAGATGACCAGCTAGGATTCTGTCAACATGCTGAAAACATTGTAAAAAACTTAGGCAATATTTTAGCAAAAAATGCATATATATATAGTTGAACTATTATACAGAACAAAAAATAAGTTCTGAAAATAATATTTAAGGCACAGATATATGTTGGGAGCTTCCACCACCTAAAGAAGCATAACATGTGGCATATAAGACCAAGCCTTGTCATTCTGTAAATGTAGTTCTGTGGTTAAATTATTGGCCCCCACAAAAAGACAGTACAGTTAGCAGCCTTAAGTGCTAAATTTAAGTTTTTACATGCATATAATTCTAAATCACTCACCAGTAATTGTTCTGAAGGTTTGGAGGGGCAGATAATTTAATATGGAGGTGAGCTGACTAAATGTCAGATGAATGAAGGTTCACCACACATCTAGAAATTGTGCTGTCCACACAAAACATAATGTTATTGCAATTTTAGGGGACCAAAGGAAGATGAACGAGGTCATGTCACAAAGTACCAGCAGCCAAAGTGCCTTTCTGGCAAGAAACAAAAGTATCCTGCAAATATGGAAGTGAGGAGTGGTAGTGTCTGTGTGCAGTGTCAGTTAAAGGCCTCAACACTATCGAAAGAACATGGAATCCATGCTTTCAAGTCAAGTGTGTGATTCCTCAGCAATATGTAATTTATAAACTATAAATACAGAAATGAAGGAAGAAAGAAAAAAAAACAGACAAAAAGAAAGGAAGGAAGAAAAAAAGAAGTGTCTTCCACCACAAAACCATCAGATCCCAGAAAGTGGCTGCAGCAGAAAAAAGTAAACAGCACTTGAATTTCAAAACACTATGCACTGTATACAGTATTACTTGTTGTGTACTTTAATATATCTATCAATGGAAATATAATCTTTATCTTCTTTTTCGTTTCTAAAAATGTGGTGCATAGCTAACCAAAGGATGTGGGGTATAGCAAAAGACAATTTTATGATCTGACTGCACATGATAATCAGAACCTATGAAGAAATTCCAGTCCTCATTCATTACAAAAATTTATAAGGTCAATACAAGTACAAATAACATCGTGATCTATTTCAATTTCCCAACATGTACACGCTGTAACTTGAAGCAAGTGGAGTCAGTAGTCATCCCAAAGAAATTAATAATTCAGATATGTGAGAAGTTTTGACTTGAAAGTATTCTCACACTGTGCATCGAAATTCATGCAGACTGACCAAACCATGCATTCTAAAAACTGGACTTGGAACTGGCAAAATAGTTCACATCTTACGTCCTGATTATGAGCAAGAATTACAACTACATTTACTTGTACACACATCCAATACAGCATAAAGATTGCACACATGTGAAATACAGTTATATGGCATATCATGAATGGCACACCTGTACTTTTTTTTTTGTAATGGAAAGATGGAAAAAAAGAAAACTAATGTACATTAATTTAAAGCTAATTATATCAGGCATGATATCATTTCTTGTCACTTAACATTAGTTAAATTGAATGGACAGTCCATTACTCTTCCAGTAACAGAGTGTCCATTTCCTGTTTTCAAACATTCAATATTCGTCTTAATTTTATACGAAAATGGAGGGAGTTGATAAACTTCTCAGGAGCAAATCATTCAATACTGGTGGAAATACAAAAGTCAGAAGTATTCATTGTGAAAATTAGGTGCTAAAATGAGTGACAATAATTTATGTCAGAGATGAGGTAAATTACTGAGGCTCTTGTCTTATGTAAGAAAGCAACGAGTATTCTTTACAAGCAGCTTCACAAGACTAGGATGTCAAGTTAAAGAAATGCTACATTCTATGTAATACTTATCATGAGCAAAATGGCCGGGTCGAATGTCTCACAATGCATCTATTAACATGCACGGTATAATGGTACTGACAGAGACAACAAAAAACTGAGACGGATCTTTCTCGTCAGTTTTTGAAATGAGCATTGCAAGTACTTTGAAGGGAGCAAATCTAATTATATATTTATATCTATATCATTAAAATATGAAATACTTTACAAAGTCTGCTACACTCCTCAATGTGGCGTATACACGGTATTATTAGAATGGAGAGGAACCAGGCAGCTTAATGCCTATCCTCTGCCTCGAGGCTGGCATTCATTACGTATACAGTAACTACGGTATTATTACACCGCATTTGGCATTTACATCACTGAGCACTGTCACTTTGTTCAAATCATGTAGACACAGAGCACAGTGTTCAGTCCAAGCTGTGTCATTGTGGGTGCTCTGAGTCTGAGCTGGCATCCCCCTCTAACTTGGTAATTTGTGACTGCTCCTCTCCCTCTTCCTCAAACTCTTCTTCCTCCTCCTCATCCTCATCCTGACTGCTACCTTCACTTTCCTCACTTGAGAGAACAGTTGAGCTGATAAGTGATGAGTCTACAGAAAAACATATTATTACACAAGTGAAAAAGAAGAAAATGAGAACATAATACAAAAACTAACAGCACTAGTACAAGTATGGAATACCAACCAGTGTGGGTTCCCCCATTTGACTCAGTGGACAGATGCAGCTGTGGCTGCAGAGAAGCAATGGTCTCTGGCCAAAACCGTTGTGCTGCCTGCTTGCTGTTGCCACTGCCAGAGTTTTTTGTCTTTTTGGTGCTTGAGCTCTTGCCATGCAGACTGTTGCCTGAGCCAGGCTGATCAGTCGATGAAGGGTTTGAGGCATCCAACATTGGTTGTAGGATGCGCCGCCGAGCATTGATGAACCAGTTGTTCACCTGGAGTAATGTCAGGTTTGTCTGTGCAGCAATCTGGCGCTTTTCATCTTCTGTGGGGTATGGGTGCTGCAACATAAGATGTTACTGAAGTACCTGTATACTACATGTCCATATGTGACTACTCCATCCAAACTTCACTGCAATCTGAATCAGTGTATAGGGCATCATTAATCATGCAGAAACCTGGTACAAGACTGCAAGTTGTGTGACTCACCACCAGGTGCTGGAACAGCCAGGATCGCATGACACTGGTAGCATGTTTAGGCAGAACACCACGCTTCTGTTTCTTTTTGTTGCTGAGGAAATCATCATCATCATCCATAGATCCAGGGGTTGTGGGGGCTGGTGACAGCTGACCTGAAACCAACATCAAGCAAAAACTGCCATATAATGAAACTGCAGTAGTGCCACCCTGCCACTACTAAGGGCTCATGAAAAGAGTACAGTATTTCAGTAACACTGATTTTCTCAATACCAGATATGTATTATGATTTGCATTAACATGATTATGTTAATCATCACACAAGAAACAGTCTTCAAACACTGCAGTCAGATTTACAGATTAACCCTTAAAACCCTGAATTAAATCCCATCTGCTATTTGCTGGCATTATTAGGAGCTCACCATTTTCTCCACGTTAGCAGGATAAGGGTTAAATCATTAACCCTTAGGCTACTAATGTCATATACAT
>Ga0268261_10003757_pt1 | contig 11215 bp, 4 predicted proteins | sample TergutNc150P1_FD_190353 | JGI IMG/M metagenome (GOLD analysis project Ga0268261, IMG submission 190353) | Nasutitermes corniger P1 segment gut microbial community from laboratory colony in Florida, USA - Nc150 P1 (SPAdes) (version 2) | ecosystem: Host-associated > Arthropoda: Insects > Digestive... | reverse complement strand
AAAAAAAAAAAAAAAAACAAATTTGCAGCGTGTTGGTATCTGTAATTTTAAATGTAACAAAATACAAAAGCTGCACAATTTACAGTATGGCCTATGTTATAACCGAAACAAATACAAGTATAGATTCTACACTGCAACAGTAAATAAGGCAAATTACATCACACAACTATATTTTGTGTGTATGATTTGAGGTACTCAAGGTTATGACTGCAGAAGTTACTGTTAGGCATGATACCATGTAGTTCAGTATGTATGTTTATGCAAAATATAGTACCTCTTTTCCAGAGACTACATTGCTTCATTCAGTACATAAGTCAGCTGCCACACAATAGTTTTGTTTACATGATAATTATGATGTGGAAGCTATCACTTTGTTTCCTTCTGTACCAGGCATCAAATCCCAGAAAATCATAATCTTAATATTCACTGCTACAAGAATCTCAATCCTCACGTTGCTTTTTCCTCTTTCAACAGGTGCTGAATGCTGAAGCAGTACCTGTGAATCCAAATTATTACAAGGTCATAAAATGTATCATATTTCAGAGACATAAGGCAATTTGAGAAATGTAAGAATTATGAAGAGCTGTTGCAATGAACATATTTCTGTTGAAGATTTTTAGAATACTGCCGCTATTAACCTTAACTTTCACAGTGTTGGTGTTCTGTATTGCTGTTTATATTGATAACACATTCAGCAGCTTTGTGATATTTACTTTTATGTCTCTGGAAGTGTATGTTAATTGGATAGCCATATATCTCACCAGTTACACAGATGCTGATAGCCAAGAGTCTAGAATAATGAACAGTATGACACACAAAAACAACAGTGTTGTTTTGGACCTGAATCCAGTAACTTCATACATGACATACAGACAAAATCATGATTACAGCAGGAGGTGGGATTCCGTAAATAAAAGTAACATGAAACAAGACGTTTCAGTGCAGAATGTAGACATTAGAAAAATATGGTATTGTTCTAAATGTCTGACAAACACACCATTCAATTGCCATCACTGCCCTTTGTGCAATAGGTGCATTATACACCGTGACCACCATTGCCTCTTTCTAGGGGTTTGCATATGTTTGCAAAACATGGGTCATTTTATTATACTGTGTCTGTATGCAGGTTTAGTCAGCATGTATGTTGACATTCGCTTGTTTCCACACTTGTATGAACATTTTGAAAATCACAAGGAAGGCAGCATAAGTTTGTGGAATTTAAGTTCTCGGTGTTTCTTTCCTGTAGCATTAGGAAAATGGCTATCAGGTCAGGAAGATATTTTGTTTCTTTTGCTTATAGCATTGTTTGACATATTGGTTTCTACTTCCATCTTCACATTTGGTTTCGGCATGTATCATTTATATCAGGCTGTCACAGGACAAAGTCACATCCAAATGAAGGGAAATAAGGAAAGTCATAAGTCACACTCTAAAGTAAGTTTAAGAGATTTACAGAATAATTTTACTACTGTGTTTGGAAAATGGGGAGTAATGAATTTTATATTTCCAATTGTTCTGCTAAAGAAAGTACTGCACTTGAAATACTTCAGAAGGGAATCTAAATATAACTGAATAATTTTAAAGAATTTGTAACAAATTCACATGTGGTCATCTTGACATTACATTGTATGGTGCTGTAGGTTGATACCAGTGTCCTGGAGGAACATGATGCCTCCATCTTCATGCTTGATATGATAAGGATGATGTAGCCAGGTCATATAGGCGGAGTGACATGAAATGTTACTTATAACTTGGCAGTGAAGGACTAATGTGGAATTGTGATGCAGTTGCCAGTCGCATCACATACATCACTTCCACCCTAAAGAAAAGCAGCATATTCTTATGAGACATGTGACCTCCACCTGTAATACTGAACAGTGTCACAACCCAAGAAGTTGTAGACCACTGTGGAAACTCACCACTACCAACACATGAAAATGTATATTGGTAACCCCAGCCATATGGAAAATATTCATTTCTTTTCATACAGTATCACCATTTGTTATTATTTTTCCTTCAGTGTACTAATGACTGATGTCTTGTAGATAAAGTATTATTGTACTGAAGTAATTATTACAATATAGAACCAATCAAATGCACACCTGCTATAATTTAATTTCACTAAGTATTTTCTACATGTCTCGAGCTTTAAAGACTCATCATCAGGAACTTAGTTGTAAAGATACAAGCATTGTGGTATAATATATGTCCACATGTATGGTATATAGTGAGTCATCAAGGCATGGTTAAACAGCAGTAGAAGCAGTCTTGTGGGTGGGAGAGTGAGTTGGATTTAAATTGGACACAAGTTCACAGGCATGAAGGAAAATTGAAACAATGTAAGAAACAACTGATTGCTCATAATAACACATTCTTTAGTCTGGATATATTTGGTAACAAGGTATTGGGTGTTAGTTCAGTGTTGCATTGAGTACTCTGAAAGAAACTACAGTCTCAAGGCTGACAGATAATATAGTATCTTGGGCTGAGACAGGTTATATGCATACTAATGTGCAATCATAAAGTATTTACCACCATTCCCCTTTGGTATTTGTACAAATCATACTCTTTATAGACTCTGCATGTGCATACATTCTCAACAAGATTGTAAATGTTGTAAGTAAGGTTTATAATGTGATTACTTATCAGTTGATTCAGTGAATATGTCTAAACTCCAGTTAGTAAATTAGACCTGTAAAGTAAGTTTATCTTACAGGTGTTATTTTATTAAATAAAATTATGTAATTGTGTTCATTGTACCTGGTAAATATCATTCAGACACAGAAGTATACAGCTAATGCAAATTGTCATTGGAGTAACTACACTGAGGCCAGTGAAAGAATGCATATGTATATTTGAGAAATGGCTTGTGATAGTTCCTGCCTTTTTGTTGACTCTTATATTCCCCTCCATCCCCCTCTGACCTGTCAACCGACAAAAAGTGTGTGCTGCTAGCAAAATTCACCATGCAGTTAACATTACCAACATTTGTGTGAACAGGATGGCTAGACAACTGGAGGGGAATATATGGAAGTACATACAGTATGCCAGAAGGTAAACTGTGACAGATCAAGAGAGGTGTGGAGGGCATTGATCTATAGCACTCTTTTTTCTGGCAACAGTAACAACTATTTTGTAGTATGTAGTTTATCATAACTATAATTTGTAGATTACATTTTTATTCTAGTCAGGAATTGCATGTAAAATGATGCAAGACACTGTGTTAATAAAAAAAAACATTTTTTTAGGTAAGACATTTCTATAAAACAAGACATACAATGTACAAGTAATTGAAAAATTGAGGTGCGTTTGCGTAACCATTGTCGCGGCGCAAAAGAAAGAAGTACTGCTTATTCTGTGTGTGTGTGTCTGTAGCCTTAGGTATCCAGCATGCAAAGCACATGCACCATATTATATTGTCATCTGTGGACCATATTTTTTCACATTATCTTATAAACCACACAATTTTTAGAAAAAGTTACTGAATGTAAAATGGTGTTTGATTTTTTTTTCTACAACTGTTCTGAGAAACATTTGTCATTCTAAGGAGAATTGAGTGAGATATTATAAATGTACGTATGTCTTCATGTAAAATACCCATAGTCAAGAAATTCTACATTTTATAGAACCCTGTCCTGAACCAGAAGAATCCAGTTTACATCCTCCCATCCTGTTTAAGGTCCACATTAATAAATGTAGGATAAAGGTTCTTTTTTGGGGGTGGGGGGAAGAAACTTCAGCTTCAGAATCTCACTGCCATTTTGTTAACTATTCATGTGCAGCAAAATGGGACCTAAGTAGAGCAATGTGATATCAAGTGTCAAGAGAGCCATTTATCACCCAGTTTTCAGTGCAGTTGAATGCTTATGTGCAAACATTTGGACTTATTTAACCTTCACTGGAGTTGTTAATATGCCAATACTACAGAGTTGTGGTCGCACTTTAATTTTGGGGTAACAGCTTCTGTCTGGGAATAGTAGATTTTAAATCACCATCTGTCAGTGGCACATGAAATGCCTTGCTTCATCACTTCCTTCTTGAAGTGACTTATTTTGCAGCACATCACACATATTTGTGGTTATACAGGACAGCATTATCTGAAACTAAACAGAAAATCATAAAATATTAATTTTTTTTCACACCTGCAGCTGGAACATAATTTTAGGATGAAAAAACACTTGGCATAAAAGCTTGTGTAGTTCTTATAATAAAAGCCAATGAGATGCACTATTTCTCAATTTTGGTAAAGAACTCTACATGTTTTGGACAGATTTACTGTCCCATCATCGGGAGTCTCAATACTGTATTCACGTTAATAGATATTTGTCATACTGAAATTTTAAAAATGGGTAAAATTACAAGAGTATATACATGTACATTGTCATTAAATTGTAAAACATGTTGTAGGTAAAATTCTCTGTTATATAAAAAGCTTAAAATAGTAAAAATATTAGAGAAAATGCAATAGGTTCTGCAGGTATAGTACAAATTTTTTGTGTACATACCTAGTTATGTTGACTGTCTGCTAACAAGGTCAGGATGGAACTGGTTTAGTTGTGTTGGTGGGGTATTGATCGGTTGGTCTTGTGGGAAGTGACGTATTGTATGTCTTGTGGGTCAGCTGATATATAGGATTATGTTCACCTATGTATTGTTCTGAAATAAGCTGCCTGTGTTGGTGGTATGATTGGATATATGGTAATAACAGTGAAGTTTTGTTGATATGTTTTAACGAGGTCATGGTGTTATTGATGGGGCCATATTCGTGTTTGTTGTTTAGGATATGCAGTGCATAGGCCAATTGGGGTTCACTGTGTCTTATATATCTTAACGTGTTTCTGATATCTTTGTTTTAAACTTCGGCTTATTTGTCCAATATATAATGTTTGGCATGTATTACACATAAGTTTATAGATACCATATATATCTTAACGTGTTTCTGATATCTTTGTTTTAAACTTCGGCTTATTTGTCCAATATATAACGTTTGGCGTATATTACACATAAGTTTATAGATGCCACTCTTGTCCTGTTCCTGAGTATTACTGGCCAATTTGGGTTCTGTGAGTTCTTGGGTATTGTTACTCTTAAAGGATATTCCTATGTTAGTGTACTTGAATAAGTTTGTGATTTTCCTTATTCTTGGGCTGTAGTATGTGAAGGTTGTCCAATTTTTGTTTTTTGTTTTTTCCATTGGTTTTATCCTTGTTGGTTTTTTTGTGTTGTATTTGCAGATTTAGATTTTGTACAAGTTTTTGCGGGAAGTTACTATTCTGTGTGATTAGTTGTATTAAAGTCCATTCTGTTTGTTTCCGCTTCAGTGTTAATGGAAGTGAGTTAATTCTGGTAATGTGATGACTGTAAGTGGCAATTTTGTGTTCCTTAGGGTGATATGAGAGGAAATTAATGGTTGTATCAGTAGTGGTAGCTTTGCAGACTATGTCAAATTCAAGGTTGGACGGCTTTCGAATGAGAAGGTCAAGGAAACATATGTTACTTTCATGTGTGGGGTTGAGCTTTTTGTTTGTGTGTATTTGGATTATGTATTTGTTGATGAAGTTAGGGTTTGTTCGTTTGGTGTCGTATATGATTAAGATGTTGTCTACATACCTTGTGTAGAATATTATCTTTTTTGTGTTGAGAAATTGTTTTATATGTATGTCCTCCAGGTGTTGTAGAAATATTTTGGCTATTGTACTTGAGATTGGTGAACCCATGGATACTCCTTTTTCTGGCTGGTAGATCTTGTTTTGGAAAGTGAAATAGTTCTGTGACAGAATGAGTTTCATTAAGGTGATTATCTGTTGTGTTGAGTGTCATTACTATTCAGAAGCATCAATTTTGTGATTGTTAGTGTCTCTTCTACGGGGATGTTGACATATAGGTCTTTTATGTCGTTATGTTATCAGTTTGTGTTTTTCATTTAGTTTTAATTTTGTTAGATCAGTGACTAAGTTTGTGGAGTTTTTAACATTGTAGTGGTTGTTGAGTGTAAGGTGTTTGTTAAGTATGCCTGCTAGGTGTTTGGCTATTTTGTAAGTTGGGGCATTCATGTTGTTGATTAGAGGTCTGATTGGGATGTTAGGTTTGTGTAGTTTTAGTTGAGATTTCAGTGTTGGTGGTAATGGTTTCTTTTGATTTAGGTGTTTTATCTTTTGCTTGTCTATGATTAAGTTGCATTGTTGTAGAGTTTTATGTATGGGTTTTTGGTACCTGATGGTGGGATCTTTTTGGAACAAATGGAAATTATCTGTTAGGAATGTATGTATTTTTTGGAGTATTTGTTGGAATTTATGATTACTATTGTTTTGCCTTTGTCAGCTTCAATGGGCATTGCATTTTCTGTTACAAGTTTATGATTCAACTTTTTTTATAATATGTAATTGTCTCTTTTGTAGGGTGTTGTGGTGGTTGTCTGAATTGAAGATTTGTTGCAGCTTACTGGCAGCCATAATGCGATGCGTTTTGTAGTTTTGTGTCTAAGAGTTTTATGGCTCTTTAGGTTTCTACTATGAGGTTGGTCCAGTAGGTTTTAATGGTCTCTCCATACTATGTTGCAAGCCATGGTTTAGTAGGTCCATTTCTTCCTTGGTGAATTCAAGCACACTAACATAAGAATATCCTTTAAGAGTACCAGTACCCTACAACTCACAAAACCAAAACTGACCAGTAATACTCAGGAACAGGACAAGAGCGGCATCTATAAACTTACGTGTAATACACGCCAAATGTCATATATTGGACAAACAAGCCGCAGTTTAAAACAAAGATATCAGAAACACATAAGATATATAAGACACAATGAACCCCAATCGGCCTATGCACCGCACATCCTAAACAACAAATACGAATACTGCCCCTGTCAATAACACCATGACCTTATTAAAACATATCAACAAAACTCCACTGTTATTACCATATGAACAACTATATATCCAATCATACCACCAACACAAGCAGCTTATTTCAGAACAATACACAGGTGAACATAATCCTATATATCAGCTGAACCACAACACACGTCACTTCCCACGAGACCAACCGATCAATACCCCACCAACACAACTAAACCAGTTCCATCCTGACCTTGTTAGCAGACAGTCAACATAACTAGGTATGTACACAAAAAATTTGTACTATATCGGCAGAACCTATTGCATTTTCTCGAATATTTTTACTATTTCAAGCTTTTTATATAACACAGAATTTTACCTACATGTTTCACAATTTAACGACAATGTACATGTATATACACTAGTAATTTTACCCATCTTTAAAATTTCAGTATGACAAATACCTATTGATGTGAATGCAGTATTGAGACTCTTGATGATGGACAGTAAATCTGTCCAAAATGTTTAGAGTTCTTTACCAAAATAAAGTTGAGAAATAGTGCATCTTGTTGGCTTTTATTATAAGAATATATAATGATGCACGGTCCTCTGAATGTCAAACTTGTGTAGTGTTCTGGAGACGCAAATGATCTCTTATTCCTCCTGGGAATCATAACCACCATCTGGCCTGCAGCCTAGTCATATCGACTGAGTCGTCCTGGTTCCAAAATGTAATGAGGCCTCTGAGGTCTTCACTGCTCTGGGATGTTGTGTGGCGTTGGTTGGTAGTTTGTTACAGTCCGGAAGACTGAAATTTTGAGTATGACTCCAAACACTTTGTGACAAAACGTAATGTCTGATGTGCACCAATTTTTGAATAACTCATAATATTAAATAATTTAACGTACTTATGCCCAATATCCGATGTTCAGGATGTCATTTGGATCTGCAGGAAACTGTCATAAACTAACTGCAAAGGATACTTAATATTAGTGCAGTGGGTCAAGATTTAGTATAATAAACTACTGGTGATTTTAATTAATTTATTTTATAAATTATTTCCCATTTACTCACAATTATATACAGTTTAATTTATTTACAGATTGTATCTGTCCTAACTTACAAATCACCTTGGCTTTTTAATTTATGCATTATTCAGTGTACCAAATCCTTATAACATGTGGTGCCAGTATTCTTTATCACACAGTATGTAGAAAAGGGTAAAGGAATGACACGACAGCCCACTATAAGCCTTGGACGCACTGTGGAGGTACAGCTCCAGTTCTCAACCTGTAGCACTGTATAAAGATGCTTGTAGCACTGTTTAAAGATAAGTGGTCAATGTCACGTCCTAGTTGCTTTACCTCTGACATCCATTTGATAAGAGAATGGGCCCCAGGGCTCATTCAATCATGGTAGTTGAAAGAAAGTCTATGCTTCTTCCTGGGAATCAAGTTCAGCCACTAGCTTAGTCACCAGAGAAACTGAGCCATCCACACAATGACGCAATACATACTGATACCGGATTCGATGGTGCAGTAACAATATTGTCTTTGTGATAACACTGCATTACACACAAATATATAAGAAAAAACTTGTGACTATATCATTATGATTATTTCTTCCAACACTTAACGTTTAGTGGCTACAGTATTACAACAAAAAATGCACAGTATTTTTGAACTTAGTATGTGGCATCCCATCGTGTTTCTGACATGAAACCAGCAATCTAAATGTGCACAGATGAAGCCCATACAGAACCTAATACTTGAGAAAGCACTCTGACTCTGCTCTGCACAAAAAAATCTGCCAAACAAAATCAGCAATGGTACAGCATGGATGTACATCACATGACAATGCTGACCGTATGTGAATCCAATCAAGATAACAGCACAGATTGTAGAGAAACCCACAGTAACAGAATGAAAACAAGGTTTGGTAATAACTATACCAAAATTAGTAGTATAGAGAGTTCCGATCAGCCAAATAGGGTTTTACAAAAGTTTTAAAGATTTTCTAAATTTTATGAACTTTGCATAATTTTTACCACCCTGTAACGTAATACAATACAAACAACATGACAGTTGCAAGGCTAAACAAGAAACAGTAATATGAAAAGGTAAAGCTTTGCTTGTCCACACCATGAAGCCATACATGGACAGTAGAGATACAGTGCCACTCATTCTTAACCTTGACAATAGATGAAGGTGAGCAGTCAACTTGAAGCTCAGACTGCTTCACCCCCCTTGAAGAGGACGCCGGTATCCAATGAATAGAAAGGTGGGTTGGCTACAAAGCCAGTCTGGATATTCTGGAGCAGAAACAAAATGTATACAAACTGTTATAAGGTGTGAGACCTCAATATCATATTAACACTGAAATATGTGATAGATGGGTCTACCTGAATATACTTTTACGATGGTTTAGCCTGATGATGGCTTGGAGATAAAAGCCAAAACATGTAGTGATTAACACTACACAATAGGAATTTGTTTACCAATAAACAAGTTGTGTCCAATGAACCAAAAAACTGTCTTGGTTTAACATCACTTAATGCAAAGGGTCCATATCATAATATTGATTAACCTTACAACTGTGTACAGGTATGCCCCAAACCTAAACCACAGCCTAATGCACAAGAGCGGTCATGCAACTCACGGCATATTAATACTTTAGTTTCCTTCTCTTCAGTTTTCATTCAAAAATGTGTAATTCAGTCAATTTGAACATTTTAGCCACTGACAAATCCGAACTATTTTGCTGTACATGAAAGATTTTATTACTCTTTAGTTTAATTAAAATAAATATACAAAATCACACATGCTGGGAGTGCCTGTCTTTTGAATTAAAAACAATGACCTCCACTAAATATGACTGGACAAAAAAATTATACACTGGTCCAACACTCAGGTGGCAATAAGACCTGGCATTGCGTACATCACGGAGAAATTTGCAACTGAAAACTAAAACAAAGTCCTAAAGCTCTGTGTGTGGTTCATGATGAATCTGTTGCTTTGGATTGAAGTCACTTGGATGTATAAACAACCCTTCCATGGCCTGCCAGTGAACATGGTTTCCTCCAGGGGAAGTGACACCAACAATCTCTGACTGTCCATTTATTGGACGCCCATAGGTCCGTGACGTTGCTGACAGGTAACTGCAAAATATCAACAATCATGCTAACTATGCCAACTTATCCTTTCTCCAGCTTGTAATTCTGGAGAAAGGAGCAGTAGTTGAGCCAAAGTGAGGGGATCAGTGTTGCAAGAGTTGGGATACTGTTACATGGTGTCACATCTCACAAAAAAATAATGAATTAACCGATGTATTCATTTAGTTCTGCACTTATAAATGTACTTGTATGTATTACTTATTGGACAGTAAGAATCACTATTCACTCAGCTGCCCTTAGACTGAAACAGCAGTGAGGTAACCAGTAACATTCAGATAAGTTATAAAATCTGGAAAATTTGGTCTCAGACAAGCAGAAAAAAAAAATTGTGTAGGCCGACCACACCACAGCAAAAGGAAAACCTGCTTTAGTGTATGAAAAAGTCCATTTTAAACAGTTCTGTCTTTAATATCCTTTAATACCTTGATATTTTAATTTTTTTTATGCTACTACAATCTTTGAAAGGTTTCAGAATTTTAAATAATCTGGAATTTTAACAGCAAAGTTCTAATGCAGGTTATGAGATGGTATGTATGGGGTTTGCTTGACCTAAGCTATGCAAAAGACATTGATGAAGACAAATAATGCCAGAAGAAGTATCCTAATGTAAAATGCAGCTGTGTGTGAAGTATTGAAGGTTTTATGAAAATCAAATGGCTGACTTGAAATCCACACCAAAGAATTCATATACCATATTTTGGATAAAAACGTAAATTGTTTTTCATTTGATACGCTCACACACACGTGACTGAAAAAAATTAAATGAAACAAGTTGTTACACTTGTTATACAATCCAACCCATGCACTATTCACACTTTAAAACACAATCACTTCAACATTTAAAACCAATAAAATGTTAAAAACATGTTTGTAAGTATAAAACCCCTACATGTTTCGGTCTTCTTTCATGACCATCTTCAGGGGGTCCTCTGCTGTGCTTTGTGCCGTTACTATTCCTCCTGCTGATTTGCGTTCGTTGGGTTCGTATTATTACGCAGTATGTGGCCGAATGTGTATGTCATCTGTGTGTGTTTGGTGTTCTTGTCTGTTGGTGATCTGCTTGTGAACTCTCAAGAGTTCACAAGCAGATCACCAACAGACAAGCAGAACACCAAACACACACAGATGACATACACATGCGGCCACATACTGCGTAATAATACGAACTCAACGAACGCAAATCAGCGGGAGGAATAGTAACGGCACAAAG
>Ga0268261_10003756_pt1 | contig 11218 bp, 8 predicted proteins | sample TergutNc150P1_FD_190353 | JGI IMG/M metagenome (GOLD analysis project Ga0268261, IMG submission 190353) | Nasutitermes corniger P1 segment gut microbial community from laboratory colony in Florida, USA - Nc150 P1 (SPAdes) (version 2) | ecosystem: Host-associated > Arthropoda: Insects > Digestive... | reverse complement strand
CTGGCCATGGGGGGTGGGGGGCACAGAGCAATATTAAAAAAGGACTGTCTTTAATTTCAGTCTCAATAAGTGGTTACTCCTCACATGTTCTCCAGTTTAAGTATGTTACATAGTCCTAACATGTTTTATCAAGGAACCACTTGTGTCAACTCATGTATTGCATGCCAGGAAGCTGGCAATACAGGGAGATTTTGAAATTAAACAGGATTAATTTTAGAAATAATTTGTGTTATAAATTTGTCTCTGCCTGCTAATGACAAAACAGAATTTGTAGATCTTACTGGTGTATGTGCTTCAGGTTGTAATCAAGCAGTCCCTGAGTGCTCTTCACCATTTGATTGTGTGTCCAGCTGTGGTGCCTGGAGCAGGGTGTTTGGAGATGTCCCTTGCTGTCAGGCTGCAGGATCAGGTAGTCCATGAATGACTCTGAGAGCCATTACTATTCAGTTTTCTTTTCAGAAGACTTACGCAAGCTGGCACAGAAGTGTAAATCCCGGTTGCCAGGGAACCTGCACAACTTTTTTTTTTTTACAATGGCCGTTAATATTTGTGGGTCCTCCATATGTAGTATGCTTCATTACACCCTTCTGGTGCTAGAATGTTGAGGTCACCTCCAGATTTTTGGACAAATTGTGCATCACTTTAGAGATATGTGTAAATTATGATTATAAAACAGTAATTATCTCATGTTTTGTATGACCATGTGTTAGGGTCCTTTTCTTTGAAGAGCATACATTTCAAGTGCTGAGAGCAAAATGCTTATGAAACCATTTGAACCTAAGATGGTTAAAATAAGTAGGCTATTTAGGATACTTTGTAACAAAATGGGGAAACTACTAGTATATGGCTAATGTGTTGAGGTGTCTGCCCTTCTGTGATGTGATGCTTGGGTAATTGGATCTTGACATTTTGAGAGTATAGTGGTATCGTCTTCAAGGATCAAAAGGGCTAAGAGGAATGTTGGGGAAGAGGTAGATGTGTAATATGCAGGGATGTTGTAAGCAGTGATTGGCTGACTGAGTAGGTTAAGGGGCCAATCAGGGTGGTGGATATTAAGCAGCAGGTGGCACAGGGAATAGGGGAAGTGATAGTAGGTGATAGGGAGCAGTTTCCTTCACAGGACCTGGTCAAGCCATGTGAGGTTGGAATGAGCCTGACATGTAGCTTGCTGAGGAGACGAGCATTACATACAGTTTGGTGCTGAAACCACGCAGAAAGTGGCCACTTGTAAGTCAAAGAAAATGGGAAAATTGTGTTAAGAGGAATTGTAGAGAGATATGTTGTGAGGCTGGGATGCAGATGAAACTGGCTGAAGATTGTATACAGTGGTAGGCTTTGGTATTAGCAATGGTGACTCCATGGCCTGAACTAGCAGATAGTTGAAAACATCATCTTTATTAGTAATTATCTCAACCCACTTCCCAATCTTGAAAAAAGACTCTTCTCTGTTAGTTATTGTAAAGTTGTGACATTAAAGGTAGATATAATATGTGAACTGAAGGAATGTTGGTGACCACAAACCATGTTCTGGGATTTTGTGTCATGTATTGCTTTATGTTCAGAACCTGGATACCTTAGTGTGAAGGCATATTCCAGTTTAAACAAGCATTTTAATACATAGTTTCTCTTTTCAGGCAGTACGTGATTTTGACAAATACAACTGCACTAAGCATCAGCTAGAATCATGTATATCGTGGCTGCAGGTAGCTCTTCTTTCAGCTGCAGGATTCACTACAGCACATTCTTCTGTCATAACAGTAGATACAGTGTTTGGTCATGCATGGAAATCCAACAGAGAGACATGTTGTTGTGGTTTGGTTTCAATGAAGATGGTGCATGATGGAAGTGGAAGACAGATAGAAGTGTTCAGCAATGATGGAATATTGTTGTTTCAAGATATTGTGGTTCTATCAGCCTTGTCCTCATTTCCTCTTATTCTGAAAGAAGAAGCTGTTGTAGATTTATTTGAAAGTAAGCGTAGTGCTGTAAAATTGTCTCTAGAGAGTTGTATTAACCTCTTGGGTATAGGGATGATTGTGTACAGACCACCAAATGTTTAATATATTATGTTTTCCAAAAAGCTAATTTATAATACATATACCTCTGTAGATATGGGATACATAACATATCCTCACCCACTCCATTCTCTTGTCCTTGCACTACCAGCAATAGCAGTATTCATGTTTGTTATATATGGGGAGTTTAGATTCAGTCAAAGTTAAGACGTCTGGTTTATATAATCTCTTGTTAAACACAAGGGTGAACCATTTTGTATTTTCACTGGAAATGATGACTGATGGTATTATAGTCTTAGTAGACATATTGAATGCTTTGTAATATACGCCATTCTTTTTCCCCAGTTTCTAAGATTCAAACGAATTTTGTTTTCAGGCAACTTTGATAATTTTGGTCCATCTTTTATATGCAACAGACTATTTGTTGTGTTGTTTAAAGAACCTGAAAAGGTTTACAGCAGTTCGTGAGGATATTAATGTCTGTCAGTAGCTGATGGAACATTTGTGGTAAAAAGTTAAGATTTTTATCTGTAACTCTTTAGGATAATTTTATAAAATTATCCACACCCAAAGCCATAATGGTCTGCAACATTTCCCCATCACAGTAGACATGCAGCATTGTGTGCTGCATTATGTTGGAGTGACGTAATATACAGTATGATAAAATGGGCTGTGGTTGCTACATAATTTCCAATATATTCTTCTGGGTTGTAAACCACGCACATAACATCTGATCATACGAATGGAAGCACCAAGCTTTTCTGAAATATATGTAACCACCTACAAGACAACATGTCACAACCCAGAACACCACGGTCTTGATTATTTTGATTTAAAGTGACCAGTCAGAATTGCAATAAATACAATTCCCACTTACAAACAAGCTAGTGTATGTCCATCTTGTGTGCCGCACATTTTCAAGTCTTGATATGTAGTTGGGTTTTATTTGTTCTATGTGACCACCTGTTTTAGCTCTGTTTTATGAATGGTTTGCAGGAACAGATCACCTGGATATGTATTGGTGCCAGGAACAAGAGAAAGTTTAATATTCAGTATTTGAAATGGAATGTATTGGACTAATACATACTGTAGTGTGTAGGACCATCTGTAACAGCAGTTTATACTCTTATAGAGCTTGACCAGGATCTGAAGTACTAGATACATACTTTATTATCTGTGACTTTGATGATATACAGTGGCTTGACTAGAATTAGCAAACTGCGTAAGGCTTCATGGCTTCATCCATTACATCCTGGCAGACCCAGCCTATATACAAAAACAGAGAAACTGCTGCTGATAGGCAGTACGCACAATTAGCATGCAGCTGTTAATTGTATCCATACATCTTGGCACTAATAAACAAACGCATTTCAACCACCTACAACAAAAGGAAACATGCTAGCCTACAGGTGGCTGTACCAGCAGTCTGCAGGAAATGATGTATAGTAAAATGCTGTAACCAACTGAAACAAGCCAGCTGAAATGTTGTATTCGAATGTCGTTTGATACTAATACTGCATTGTATACCAGTTTTTAGTGTTACAAACATTCCTTTAGCATAATAGAGCAATGTGGCTCTTAGATATGAGTCCTCCTGGGTGGCCATCATTTTCAGAGCTGCTTTGATGTCATCATTATAGTGACTGTGCTGTGGGCTGGATGGTCTGGAATTCTCTGGTGGGAGCAAGAGGTTCATGTCGTCCAAAATGCCCACACCAGCTGTGGTGCCCACGAAGCCTCTTGTTCAGTGGATAGCAAAGCTGTCAGGGTATGAGGCTGATCACTTACCTCCATCTAGTACCATGCTGAAGAATGAGTGGAACTATACCTTTATTCCCCCTGTATGCTCTCATGGTGCATATAGGGAGATGTTTACCTTCTTTATATTTGGTTAATTTAAACTGGAGTTCACTAATTAGAAACCAGTATAGGTATGTGTCCATTTTCCTGATGCAACATACATATGTGATATTCACCTTTATCTGTTACTGTATGTTTGAGGTGATGCTTAGTTTTATGACTAAACTGTATCTTTTGCCATTTTTATCATTGATGCTAAAACAGTAGAATTGAAGTGTTAGTAGGATTCTGGACTTTGCCCATCCCTTATTCAAACAAGATAGGCATTGTGTGTATAATCTAAAATTGTGGTGCATTTGTGTAACCATTGTTGCCATGGCAATGGCAGAGTATATTCTTATTGTTTTTGAATTGCATTTAGCTGTCAACAGTGTAAATGTGTTCATTGTTATCACTGAAATGCAACTGTGGGTTCCCTTGACACTGTTGTCAAGCTAAAAAATGTTTTGTACTGCTGTCAACAATATAAATGTACTTAGGTCTTGGGCATGTAAAGGACCTGATATTTTTGTCCGAATTTTCCCAAATTTGGAGTTTCTTGACAGATGTTCATAAAAGTCCCTAATATCAAATTTCATGAAAATCTCACCAGTGGGAACAGTGCTGATACATGCAGAGGGACATACAGGCAGAATGAAGCTAATGGGCACTTTTGGTGGCTCGTGTGAACTCATCTCAAATGAGCAGATTGTTTCAGGAACTGGATCTGTGCCCATCCTCAGGTGAAAGTAGGTGTCTCTGCAGCAAACTTCCTGTACCTCAACCATTGTGTGATCTTGGTGGAGCTTACTGTTGAGGACCTGTTGGATACATTAGTGAATAATCTTAGATATAAGTCTAGACAATGTGATCAGTTTCAATGTCGTACTTATCTATTCCATTTCTCCGTTTGGAAAGCAGATACATCTGCATATGTAGGTATGTTGTTATGTCCCATTCAGTGAACATAACATTTGTTTTTTGCCCCATCTTCTCATGTAGTTGGTCTAGTAAGCTGCAGAAGTTCATAAATTGCAATTTTTTAAGTTTTTACACTATTGATGATTCATATTGTTTGCTAGATCATGACTGTGTTGTCAAGTATGTGGGTGGCCATGTTGACAGGAACATGCTGCCTCCATGTTCAGGCAATGGTGGCGGCATGTTTCTGTCAACATGGGTTTGGGTACTTGTCACTGGATCACACGTTTTCATCATGCAGCATATCACAGTAAGATTAGTAACAGTTTTAACTTTTCTTTGTTGTCACAATATATTTGTTGTTGGATGACTGGACGGATTATACGTTGTCTCACAAAGTATCAACTGCAGTGGTTATTTCCTGTCAAATGATGTGTGAGAATGATGTTTCTTGGTAAAGTTGGAAGGACTGGAGCAGGAAGTGATCACATTTCAGAGGTCTGTCACGGCATTTTCTGGTAGACAGGAAAACCTGTCATAATAACCCTGTCCAAGTTCCAAACCAGGCAGCTTCCCAAGAGGAGGTCTGACGCAACACTGCTCGATCCAACTTGCTCGGTATGTTACAGAATTTCTAATGTTTGCATCATTCCAAAGACCACATTTTTTAAATATGCATATATATATATATATATATATATATATATTTTAAAAGTTAAAAAAGAAGATAAAATATCACTACAATTGTGATTGGCTGAGTGAGAGGCATTTTGAAGGTGTGCTGTAAGTGGTGATGCCTCTGCAGTAAATAGTTCAGGTAAGTCACATGTTTCTATTTCATAGCATAAGAGTAAGTCCACCTTCTTAGATTGTAATTAGGTTATAGATAACCCATTTTCAAAATGTGATGGCAGATTGTGCACATAATTTGAGGTTTGTTGTGTAGCTGGGCAGCCTGCATTATCTTGCTGTAGGGTGCAGTGATGCTGTTTGACAACTTGTAACATTGGCCCACCATAGTGTTTGCAGTTGTTTGATTTTATGAGCCCATTCTTGTTGTGATTTATTTCTGTGTTTTGTGGAGTTTATTATGGCATGTCACTTGCTTTTTATAAAACCCATGCTGGAAACATTACCTGCTACTAGATGTTCCACTGTTTGTAGGTGGCAAATATGAGCTACTGAGCATGAATAAAGTGATAGACACCATTTTTGCTTGTTCAGCAGCCCAGCAGTTGAGTCAGGTGTTCGTCATCTTGGCAGTCGTGCAAATGAGATGTGCTTCATTGGAGGGCTACGTTATATTTCATGCTCTATGCCTGGTGAACAACCATGCGATGCGTGGCAGGTAATAATAGTTCAATAACCCTTAGATTACAAAGCAAAAAAGCTTCCTAATTTTACTGTATTGGGTGAATTTTATACCCATCCTTTTTTAATTATTTTCTCAAAATATTTTTCCCTAAGGTTGATTCCGAGACTCAATTAAAGACAAAAAATTGCTTTTATTCAGGTTTTTCATTTCTCATGCAACTATGAGAGTGAAATACATATCATTTTTGAGGACAAGAAAATATAGTTTAGAACAGAAATGTGAATGAGATTTGCCTGATTGTTCCTGACAATTGTCACATTTTATTTGAATTGTGCTGAAAGCGTGGTTCTTGCACACCCATTCCGAACACTGGCAACATTTCCGGTCTGTTCTTCTGTCCTTAGCTGTTGGGCAAATAGAACACCTTCCCAGCCATCTTCCTCCACCTTTGTTCACAGTTGTAGCTGGTTGTTTGCAAGGGACACACATTGCTTGCTTGGCCCTGTGAGTATGTTGACATTTGCACTATCAGCCCTCTTTCTTATATGTGATTGTACCATTTCTTCTCCCAGAAGAAGAAGATACAGACGTCTTCAGTTATTCTTTTGTTACCAATTAGAATATTTTAGCATCCACAGTACAAATGCATTTACACAAGCAACATTAATGAAGCTGCAGAATAGTTTCAAACACCAGCACCTTGTTGATCTCATACAAGTGCATTCCCTCACAAGCTGGTCCAGAACATCAAATGCACTTCTAATTACATTGTGCATGATGATTTTAGGTTTGCAATCTTTTTCTTCATCCTTGCATGTGTCATGATGCTGTGATGAAAGGAGGATGACAGCCTTGTTTCTTGCTGGTACATGCAATACCCGTGTTAGGTCATTGTTAAAACCAAATATAGAAGAGACCTCTTTTTGTTTTCCACTGCTTGAATTTCAGACTTGTTCTTCCTTAGTGTGCCAACCAGTGTCAGTTTCCTAGTCAAAAAGAGATTTGCCAGTTTACAACTTGTAAGGAAATTATTGGCGTTAACACCTTATTCGCTTCTGTATGTGTGACAGACCATACCTTTGACAACTCAAAGACCCTGCTTCTTCTCCCTTGCTCCATCAGTCTTGCCAGTGTATACTTGCATGTCGTAGGCATAAAAATTCTTTGCATCAGCAGCAACCCATACTTTGATCCCATACTTCACTGGTTTGGATTTTATGAACATGTAGAATGGATATTTGTCTGTAAGTATCACTAACTATTTATCCATAGTTATGTGTTCATTTGGTGTGTGTATGTGTGCCATTTGAAATCTGCTGCTGACGCTTTCAAATACATCTTTGATTGGAGCTAATTTGTCTGTTGATCTCCTTTGATTCCTTGTAGTTTTGTAATTGAGACGAAGTATGCATAGAATTTGAAAGAACCAGTCCATTGCCATTGCCATTGCATGAAAAATCAGTCTGGCATAGGCACCATTTGTTGTCCACAGATTTTCTACTGTTTCCTTTCGTGTCCTCCGAAATCCACAAACAATCATGAATTACAACTCCAGCAATGAGGGATACCAACAAGTAACTGCAAAATCTGAGATCATTCATCAGTTAGCTGTCCTGTAGAGGAGCTAGTATCAAAAATCTTGTAATTCGTGTGTGTTAGATGTGTTAAGAGTTCCAAGTAGTGCACCACACAGAAAACACATCACCTATATGTAGGTTAGAACTCACCATATAACTGCTGTATACATCACTCCACAAACATTAAATAATTTTAACTTCCACCTTACTTATCCATTTTTATCCAATATTATTTTACATTATTATTCAAAAGTAAAAGAAATTAACCATAATTATATATTTTTAATATCACGGAGTGATAGTGACACATTTAACTACAGTTGTATTCTTGTATCAGAAACATCACCTGGAAGATGTCCAGAACATGTTGGTGAACATATTGTAAATAAAAATACATCATGAAATTAAAGTGCATTTGTTGATTCGTACAATTTATAAATGTTTTTTTCTGGCATGATGAACACGTGGAACACAAAGACTTTCGAAGAGATGCAGCACTACAGTGTAAATATTAACAGGGTCCACATTAGCTGCAGTGTCCAAATTTACTGACCATGTTATATACAGTGTACCTTTCCTTTCCATCAGCTTTCTTGTCCCAACATGATATTCCTCAAGGAAGTACTGAAATGAACACTAACTGCTGGGGTGGGAAACCTGCTTAAATTATAGCCATAGGTCATAATGGAAATGTTAATGTGCCTTAGGAAACATGCCAGAGGAATTCTCTCGAGAGGTTTTATTTGGTACAGGAACAAGTTTCTGCCATAACTATAAGCATTTTAGTGGCTCAGAATGAGGAAAATTTATAGATAACTTAAAATTTGAAAATTTTGCCATATATTTCTGCAATTATTGGATACAAGAAAGTAAAGTTTTATATGCCACATCCTAAGGAGACCCAAGAAACTTGCAAAACTTTATTAGAATCAGAGATTGTCATAAAAAGTTTACCCCATATAGTACGTGTATGTTGATTGACTGACTCATAATGTAATATATGCTGTTAGTGAAGTATCTTTAAATGCATCAGATTTTAATCCACATGCTTTGTTCATTCACAACAACAAAAAAATATATGACTTGGCAATAGTAGCCATTTTGTACGTACTCCAAAAGAAACTGATTAACCCCTTGCTGCCTGTATTACAGTTGAAAATAGTACATCCATAAGATGGTGGCTGCTGTGCACAGAAATGATGGGATTTAAAGCGCGTAAATTTTGATATAGCAAGGATTGTATATTTTGTGTCATATGATGATCGCCATTTGTCTTGCTAATAATAGTCAAGATCTGCATAAATTATGAAGACACTTGAGCGAAGGGGCCATCTGATGTCACAAGTATTGCGATAGATATGAGACCATGTACTATTAGAAGTAATGTTTTGAAACAGAAAATTTATTATTGGTATCTTTTGATATATCTGGTTGTTTTAGAGCTCATAGAGTGTCTGTGCATCAGGCTGAAGATGGCCAATATTACCAGATCAGTGAAGGATGCATTCCTAGATTTACCAGTACGTAAAATTTGGAGCTCACTGTGGTGACACAAAACATACTGAGAATTGCTTCATTAATAATAAAGGTAGGTCTGTCAAAGTACAAAAGTTCAAATTCTTCCTTTGGATTCATACTCTTTCTTTCATTTGTCTGGTTCTGTGAAATGAGATTTTTTCACACTTTTACAGGTTCTGGAGATGTAAATTCAGTCCACATAACATTGTCTAATTCTTTTTAGCTTCGATCTTACAATTTGTAATCAGTAAGAATTTTACAAACATGTCAGTAAAACATTCCTACTGTAACCCTCCATTGCTTTAGTAGATTTTGATGCTGACTTTTAATGTTTCTTTAAGTGGTTCATTTAGCAGCACTGTCAGTTGCTAACATTATGTAGCATTAATGGCAGATTAATGAAATATAAACATAAAGAATTGGTGGAATGATGCTGATGGGGGAAAACTGAGGTACTTGGAGAAATATCTGACTCATTGCCACTTCGACCAAAACAAGTCCCACATTCACTACCCCGGCACTGAAGTAACTGGAAAAGTTTAAGACCATACATTGTCAAAGTAGTGTATTATCAAATTTGTCAGTATATGAATATGTTCAATTCCTGGAAGGGGGAAGAGACTTCTCTTCTTGAAACTATGCAGACTGGCTTTATGGTCTACCTAGCTTCCTGTTCGGTGGGTAGTGGGGGCTCTCTCCCCGGGGATAAAGTGGCCAGAGCATGAAGACATTCATCCTCTGTGTGCCCAGGTTAAGTATGTGCTGAACTGTACATTTACTTCCTCATGTGTGTGGTGTGTTCCTTAATAAGAACAGGGACATCGTTACCTTTTGTCAGCATGTGAGTGCAGACATTTCACTTTGTTTAGCAAAGGATTAATGCTCCAATCCTAACGTGCACAAAAACTGTATCATCACAGATCATATTTGAGGTTTTTATGGTATTGAGGATTAACATTTTGGTATTCTGGGTTATGACACTAACATTTGAGAGAAACATGCTGCCTTCATTTTCAGAGTTTAGCCCTGAAGACAGGCAGTATACACACACACTCACTCCCGCGCGCACGCGCGCGCGCGCGCACACACACACACACAGTGGACCACTTGATCTACGAGTGTAATATGCTACAGACAGAGAGACAGTGGACCACTTGATCTACGAGTGTAATATGCTACAGACAGAGAGAACAACCCTAGTAACCAACATACCCCCTGGAGCATGGCCGAAGGAGAAAAGAGAGCTAGTAAAAAACCACACAAAACATTTCACTCATTTTATTAACTCAATTGACTTCGAAGTGATAAATAGTGATATAAATAGTGGACAAGTGTAATCATAAATGTTAATGTGAATAACTCATAAACACTATCCAATGGACAAAATGACCAACAGTGGAAGGGAAAGTGTAAAAAAAAAAAGCATGATTGTTTGTAAAGTAAGCATGTAGTATTACACACAAATGTAATGGAGCATGCTGTAAATAAAAACCAGTTAAAAAAAAACCACACACACACACACGCGCGCGCGCGCTTAAACTTTATCTGCTCTATGTTATAATGTTCCCTTATTTTCCTGTGTGTGTGTGTGTTTGTGTGTGTGTGTGTGTGTAAGTGTGAAACAGGGTTATGCTCTATCACCATTGCTTTTCTACTTTGCTCTGGAGTATGCCATTAAGAGGGTTCAGGTATACCAGGATGGCTTGACATTAAATGGTACGCATCAGCTTCTGGCTTATGCCGATGATGTTAACATATTGGGAGGAAGCGTACATACTGTACAGGAAAATGCGGAAGCTTTAGTAGTTGCTACTAAGGAGATTGGACTAGAAGTAAATGCTGATAAAACGAAGTACATGGTTATGTCTCGGGATCGGAATGCAGGGCGGGGTCACAGCGTGAAGATTGATAATACTTCCATTGAAAGGGTGGAAGAGTTCAAATATCTGGGAACGACGATAACAGATCAAAATTCTATTCAGGAAGAAATTAAGAGCAGATTGAAGTTAGGGAATGCTTGCTATCATTCGGTG
>Ga0268261_10003755_pt1 | contig 11218 bp, 10 predicted proteins | sample TergutNc150P1_FD_190353 | JGI IMG/M metagenome (GOLD analysis project Ga0268261, IMG submission 190353) | Nasutitermes corniger P1 segment gut microbial community from laboratory colony in Florida, USA - Nc150 P1 (SPAdes) (version 2) | ecosystem: Host-associated > Arthropoda: Insects >... | reverse complement strand
GGGCCACTGGAGCTTGCCGATTTCGAGCCGCTTATATAAAAGCAGGAAGCCGTCGCCGTCATAGTAAAGTGCTTTGAATCGGTCTTTGCGGTTCCCACAAAACAAGAAGATGGCATCATCGAACAAATCCAGGCTGTATTGGCCTGCAACCAATGCGCAAAGTCCGTCGATGCCCCGCCTTAGGTCGGTCTTCCCGGTGAAGATGAAAATATTTTTGACACGGCTGTAGTCAACGAGCATGTTTCGCAGCCTCCTTCAAAACCGATTGGAGAATGCGCTCGTCAACATGGTTGTAAAAGCTGGCCTCAAAGTCTTTGACCTTAATCCTGCAACCCAGTTGTTTGGGATGGGCGGGCTTTCGGTTTGCATCGTCCTTTAGTTCTATGGGGACAATGGATTGCTTGTCTTTGATCATAAAAATCAGCCTCCTGTCTTGGTACCCTAATTATACCGTGACTGAAAGCTGGATTCTATTCGTGTTGTTATTTGACGCTTACTTTTTATTTCCCGCTTACGAAATATTAAGGGTTTGTTAAGAAGTTGTAAAAGCAGAAAAAATCGTAGCCGTGTAGACTACGATTCCCATTTTAGTTTAGAGTTTATCTTTTAGGCGTTTCAGCGCATCTATGCTGCTCGCAAAATCAAACTCGTCATGCGGATATGCTCTGTGTAATTCTTGTTACGCTACCATCATTACATTTAAACTTTTTTCCAAAAATTCCTGCTCTTTCAACTTGACTGGGGAAAGCCTGAAGCGTCCTTCCTCACAGTCAATTGAAAATAAAATCAGTTCTTGTTTTGCTTTTTGGATGGAAAAATTGATATGGTAATAGCTGCTGGTTCCTTTTTTCTCTTTTTCATAAAATTTTGGATTAATTCACTGAATACACTCAAAAAAATGAACTATCTCTACATCAGAGTGAAATAAAAATTTGACCAGAATTTTTTATTTTGACTTTATTTTGACTTCCAAAAAATATTCAGAAACATGCTTAACCGTTACCTTATTGAAAAAGCAATACACTTTAAAATTTATCGTCGACAGGCTTCCCGGATGGTAACTACTCCCCCAACTGCCCCTAGTAATCCCACACCCGTGGCTCTCATGGCTTTGGGCAAATCTCCTGGTACGCGAGCGCGCAATAGCAATTTAGCTGCCCATTTTATCCCGCCCACTCCAGCAATCCATTTTCCAACAGTTATTCCGCCTGCTACGACCAGCAATATTGCTCCAGCTATTGCTGCGACACAAACGCTAATTTGCCAAACCGTAGGATCCGCTACGATTGGAAATGCTGTCGAGTAATCAAATTCAATGTGTTGAATAAGCGTATGACCATCGATTTCGTACCAAGTGTTTAAAGGATTTCCATTAGCATCTTTTGCCCACGGAGCTTCGATAACAGTTGCCAAATTCCCTTCCTGGTCAAAAACATCAACCTCGTCTATAAAGAAATCTTCACCAAATACTGTCTGTCCGTATACCATGTATGAACCTGCTGGCAACACAAAATCAAAACGGTATTCGTTAGGTGCACTATAATCTTCAATAGTAAATAAAGTCCTAAAGCCGCCTTCTAAAGTTGGAACTGCAAAGGTAACGGGTGGCTCCTCTGGAGAAGTGTAAACAATGGTTCCTTCACTAGTGATAACTCCTTCACTTTCTAAAAATTCACTTGGCAAGTACATTTCAATGAAATTTTCGGTGTTAATTTCGTCAATGGAAATTGAACTTTCTCCGTCACGAGGTATACGCAATTCAAGTCCTTCACTTTCATAAACAGCAGAGTAAATACGTGTCGATGTAAAATCTACGATTTCTTCTGTCCCTGTGACTGACTCGATTAAATTTGCAATTCCTTCTGCTTCACTAACAACTTCACTTGCCATTGTCGGCAAGGAAATTGTTAAAAACATCGAAAAACTGAGTGTTGTTGCTATTTTCGGAACCATTTGTTAAAACATTTTTTTACTGAACATACAAGTAGCCTCCTTTTGTTATGCACAAATGTTGCATATCCTATAATGGGCATAAGAACTACAGAAATCCCTCTAAACCACTCCTTTGGTATGTTAATACGAGGAGCTTCCCAAAAGAGAGCATCCGAAAAATAAAGTGTAACGAACCATGCCACCAATAAAGCTTCATTAACTAACATACGTTGATTATTTTTTTTCTTCATTTGGATATACCCTAGACTAAGGCGTCTTTCTTTTATAAAGGCGTGATGAAATTCTTGAACATCTTTCCCCAATGCTTTACTAGCCCAACTAAATAACAATAACCTAGCCCATGCTTCGTTATCACCACCGTGCTCTTTAATAAAATCATGTATCCTATACGCATTATTGAATACATCCTCTGCTGTTGGCTTATCCTTGAATCCGCATAATTGTAAGATTTCATTCTTTTGCTCTGTCTCTAGTCTATTCAGGTTGTTCGCTCCCTTCTCACAACCATGTCATGTTTTGGGCGTGAAACATTCTTGTATCAACGTTTATGACCAGATTTTATCTTTCAAGTTTTAGTTATTAACCACCTTGAAGGGATAAGCTACTCCTCAGCGGGAAAACATGTGGGCGGCTCAACGGGTCGGGTTCGATAACATTCTCAATGGCATATACTTGTCGGATGAGTTGGCTTTGGGCGACTTCGTAGGGGTTTCCGTGGGCTATCAACTTTCCTTTTTTCATGACGAGGAGCTGATGGCTGTATTTGATGGCCTGGTTCAGGTCGTGAAGGACCATGATGACGGTTAGCCCTAGTTCCTGGTTCAACCGCTGGACTAGCTCCATGACTTCCAGTTGGAAGGTGATGTCCAAAAAAGTGGTGGGCTCGTCCAGCAACAGGATTTCGGGGTCTTGGCACAGGGCTTGGGCGATGTAGGCCCGTTGCCGTTGCCCGCCGGAAAGCATTCCTAACGACAGGTCTTTTAGCTCTAAGACGCCGGTTTGCTCCATGGCCCACTGAATTTTCGCCTCATCCTCGGCGTTCATGCTTTCAAACCATTTTTTATGGGGGAGCCGCCCGAATTTCACCAGCTCTTGCACCGTCAAATCGTCTGGCGCTTGATGGTGCTGGGACAGCAAACTGATTTTTTGGGCTAAATGCTTTGGCTTTAGTTTTTTGAAATTTTGCCCTGACAGGAAAATCTCTCCGCTCATGGGGGCTATGATACGGGATAAGCTTTTTAGAAGGGTTGACTTACCGCATCCATTAGGCCCGATGATGGTGGTCACCTTGCCAGTTTCAATTTCAAAGCTAAGGGAGGAAAAAGCAGCAGTTCCCCCATATCCAGCCGTTAGGTTATTGATTTTCAGCATTGTTGCCTCATCCTTTCTTTCGGAGCAAGTATAAGAAGAAGGGGCCGCCCATTAAGGATTAGTTCTTCCCAATCATTAAAGAGCCTCTCTATTAACTCCAATTCACCCCCTTTGTGAGTTAATAGAGATACCCTGAACAGAGTCTTGTTGAAAAACATTTGTGAAAGTACTAAACGTAAAGATAATACTTCCATAATCTAAATCGAATACTCCTTATGTCACAATCAGCTTGACCAAAACCTTCTCCAAGCTACGAAAATCGCAATCGTTTTATATAATCCAAATATATTGAATAATAACGGAAACCACGCCATTTTTTTTGTAATACCTAGTGTTTTCCCTACTTTTATTATACTCTTCAACATTGGAACAGTTAAAAAACCGAGAAGAATCAAACAAGTTAGGTAAGCGATTCCTATATAGTTTGTTTTCCATAAATAACCAGAATAGCTAAATAAAATGACATTAATTAAGGAAAGCACCCAGTATGTTTTAAAAATATTTTTTATTTGTCCCATAGCTTCTATTTTAATTTTCAAGGCCTATGCCACCCAGAGGAATGTAAATGTCTTTGCCTAGTAGCATTCATTTGGGATATACCCGTGCCATTAGAGTGCACCAACCCATTATGACCCTCATATATATTCCACCTTTGGTTAAACCTTGCGAGTGTCGGCGTAGCTGCCAGTCCGTCTATACGCCCCCAATGATTATTCCATAAATCCATTTGTTCTGTTCTTCCGTTTGCAGTATTCATTCCACCAGAATTAGCTCTCGTTCGCATCCATGCAGTTTGATTCATAGATAAAAAATAATTCCGCATTGTACGCACAATTGAATTCTGTGCAGCAGTCACATTGGCGACAGAAGAGTTCGTATTTACATTTACACCGTGTAAAATGTAAGCATGACGTATAATAAACGAAGCTATTTCACGATAAGTAGTAAAGGCACGTGTTCTTGATGTTCGTAAAGCTTGAGTATTTCCTACCGAGTTTGCATTTATGGAAAGTCCATTCCAAAGCCAGTGTCGGTAAGCATCCTCCCTATTGCCGCCCGCTACCCAACCATTATCACGTCTTGCGCGAGCCGCTTCGTTGTTTGCTATCAGTCCCTGCGCTTCGATTGCTGTTCGGACGGTAACTGATAAACCTGCATCGTTTGCTAAAAAACGCGTCCACCGCTCGGAGGTGCTGTTTAGAGGGATACTCGATGGAAATATATTTTGAAATTCGTTGCTAGTCGTGAGAAGATTATATAATTCGTTTAGTTCTGATTGAATTTCTTCGACTTGGAAATTTCCTCGGCTCAAAATGGTAGGGTTATCGATAACATATTGTTCCCATAAAAAGTCCAGAGATAAATTATCCCAAAAGTACTGCTCCTCCAACTCAAACTCCTTTACCTCCCTCTCAAGTTCAGCTATTTCTTCTGGAGAAAGCATTTTAAATTCAGCAAGAGCACTTTCATATATGGATTTCCAAATCATTTCTACCGCTTCATCGGAAATATAAAAATTATAATCTCCATAGTATTCATCAAATAATTTATCAAAATAAACTTCTAACGAATCTGCTGTAATGTGAAAATCATAAATAAGATTTTCATTTTCGGTTTCTAATACTTCAATCATTTCTTCCGCTTTGTTACCTACAATGGAATTTGAAGCTTCATTTTCTTGAGCACTTACTCCCATTAAATTTAAAGGGAGCCCTGAGACCAAAATATTTACTACCATAATACTAGCTATCATACTTTCTAACTTTTTCATTCTAATACCTCCATCTGTAAAATTATCTGGTTACTTACCTTAACTGCGCTATGAGATTGCTACCAGCGCAACTGTTACCCTAATTATACACCACCAAAGTTCAATGTGAGAAAAAAAGACATATTTGTCTTATTCTGCAAAAAACATGACAAATATGTCTGGAGCATTGTTATCTTATCCTTTCTTTCGGAGCAAGTATAAGAAGAAGGGGCCGCCCATTAAGGAGGTGATGATGCCCACGGGGATTTCGATGGAGCCGCCGATGGTGCGTCCAAGGGTGTCGGCAACCAGCAAGACCAAACCGCCTAAAACCATGGAGAAGGGGATTAGGAAACGGTGGTCGCTGCCGAGGATGAGCCTGCCACCATGGGGGACGACCAGTCCGACGAAGCCGACAATCCCCACATGGGCCGTGGTGATGCCAGCTAAGAAAACGGAAACGATACTAATAAGCAGGCGGGTCCTTGAGAGGTTGATCCCTAAATTTTGTGCGGCCTCGTCACCGAGCCGCAAGACGTTGGCTGGACGTATCAAAAATAGGGATGCCACCAAGCCCACCAATGAATAGATGGATAAAAGCTGTACCTGTGACCAAGTGGCAGAGGCTAGGCTGCCATTGAGCCAAAACAGGGTGCTTTGGATTCGGTCGCTATATAAAAGGGAGAGTAGGGAGATGAAGCCTCCGAATATGGTATTTACGGCAATGCCTGCCAAGATGACCCGTAAGGGTTGGAGCCCCTTTTTCCATGCCAGGCTAAAGACCAGGGCACAGGCAAGGGCACTTCCTAAAAAGGCAAAGAGAGGGAGAAATCGGGTAAGGGAGGGAGAAACCAAGATGATGAAAATCGCAACCACGCTGGCCCCGGTTGAAATCCCCGTAATGCCGGGGTCGGCGAGGGGATTTTTCATGACGGACTGGAGAAGGGTTCCAGAAACCGCCAAGTTGGCGCCCACAAGGACTGCCATTAAATTCCGGGGAAACCTGATAATCTGCACAATGGTATGGGCAACCTGGTTTTCAGCGTGGAAGAAGGTCTGCCACACATCGGGGAGCGTTATCCTCACACTGCCGATGGTGGTCAGGGCAACGGTCAAGAATAAAAGTAAGAAGAAGCTGGAACCAATTAGGGCGTACTTCTTATTGTAAGCCATTGAAGAGCTCTCCTAAAATAGAAAAAGCTTCTTCGACACGGATGTTGGCGGAAACACCGAAGATGTCAGAGTTCAAGTCAAACACCAAGTCATTTTGGACAGCATCAAGGGCTGCAAGGGCTGGGTTTTCAAACATGGAGTCGAACATTTCCTGGGCATTCTCAACGCTTGCATGGGCAAAACGAAGGATGGCATCTGGGTTGGCGGCAACCAGTTGTTCCATGCTGATTGGCAGGAATGGCGCGAACATAGCACCTTCAAGCTGAGCCGCCATATTAGGTACGCCTAACTGGTTCACCAAGTCACCAACGTAGGAAGCAGGGGTTGCCAACATCAGGTCCTCGCCTGCTCCGAACAAAATGGCGACAGTTGGAAGTTCTTCTGGCAAATCGGATTTAGCTGCCTCCGCTGCGGATTGCAGCCTGGCGACTAGGGCTTCGGCTTCTTCTGAGCGGTCAATAAGTTCCCCTAATTCCAGGATGGAGTTTTGGAAATTGCTGAAGGAATCTGTTTCGAAGAAGAAGGTTTCGATGCCCAGTTCCTCAAGCATGTCCTCATGGGCTTCCCTGAACGATGCGTCCATGACCAACAGTTCCGTTTCCAAGGATGTGACGATTTCAAAGTCCGGCGCATGGGCATTCCCGACCTCTGGTAACCCTACCAAGTTTTCTGGAAGTGCCAGGCGGGTTTGTGGCACACCGATGACAAATGCATTCAATTCATCCAAAACATGGCTTGCCGCAACGGTGGTAACTGCTACCCGAACACCTTCGTTGGTTGTAATGGCAGCCGCGGGAGCCGCCTCTGCTGCTGGAGTTTCTGTAGTGTCTGATTCTTCACGGGTGGAAGCCCCTGATACTGAAGCTTCTGCGTCTTCGGCAACGTTAGAGCAGCCTGCTAATAATGCTGCCAGAACTAAGGCAGCCAGTCCATAATGTCGTTTCATATTAACAAGGCCTCCTAAGCAGTCTTTTTAGCCGCATGTCCGTGGCCTTTTGTGATTGGGATTAGTTCCATTTGGTCGCCAACGACTGCGATGTCGAACGCTTTCCCGAACCCTTCCACTAGGCGGCCGGATTGGACAGTCAACTTGAACCAGCTGAAGTCGTGCATTTGTTTTAAGTGCTGGTAATTGGCTTTTCCGTGGCGTTCTTCGTAGATGGCTTCGATGTTCTCGGCAATGACGTCCACTTTTTCCACGTTGCATTTAAAGCTCACACGGTTGCGGGCGAAGATATTTTTGGCGTCTTTTTCGTCAACTAGGGACATAACGGAGCATTTCGGGTTTTCAGACAAGTTGACGTAGTGATTTGCCGCCGCGCTTAGGTAAAAGTAAATGTTGATGCCGTCTTTGACGAAAGGTGCGTAGCTGATTTCCGGGAATCCGTCTGCGCTCAGGCTGCTGATCATCATGCTTTGTTGCTCGAATAAGTATTCCATATTAATTCCTCCAATGAGTTGATTTTTTTGATTACATGAGTTATTATACCGAGATTTGTCGCCCGCTGCTTCCACGATTTTTCGTTATAATGTTATTATTTTTTGGTTTTTTTTGCTAAAAATCCCATAAAATGAAAAAAGTCAGGAAATTTGCTTCCCGACTTTCTTTGGATTATGCGGAGTATTTTTCTCCCAATGCTTTTAGGCGCTCAACATCTTCGTCTTCCGGGTAAAGGTTGACGATGGCGGAGGGCTCGACGATGTTGGCTCCCCAGCCTTTCATCTGACTTTCGAAAGCTTCCATCCATTCTCCCTCGCCCCAGTCGTAAGAACCGAACAAGACCACGTTTTTACCAGCGAATTCGTCGCTTGCGTCTTCAAGGAATGGCAAAAACTCTGTGTCATCAAGTTCTTCAGCCCCTTGGGATGAGCACCCTAAGAATAGTGTCGTTGCTTCTTTTACATCGTCGATGCTAGCTGAATCCACACGGATGGCTTCGACTTTTGATCCTGCGGCGATTGCCTCTGCCATTGCTTCTGTATTTCCTGACCCTGACCAATAGATAACTTTTGTTGCCATCGTTAATTCCTCCATATCAAATGATTATAACGTTATTATACGGCATCGGCCAACGGGCTTCTGTTACTATCTTTGTTTTTATTTTCACTATCTTTAGCGAAACTTTGGCGATAGGCGGTCGGGGTCATTTGGGTGAACTTCTTGAAGGTGGAGGTGAAATACCCTTGATTGTTGAACCCCACGCTCATGGCAACATCAATGACCGTCAACTGGGTTTGGCGAAGGAGTTCCTGGGCCTTTTCTATCCTGACCTTGTTCACGTAGTTGTTGAACGTCATTCCCACATGGGATTTGAACAGGGTGCAAAAATAACAGATGTTCAGGTTCAGGTACCCACACACATCATGAAGGGCGATGGGGTCAGCGTAGCGTTTTTGAACAAACTCCAGCGCTTTGGAGATATTCGTATTCTGGGGCGCTGCGTCCGCCTCGTTTTGCTTGATGATAAGCTCTAATAAATCCAAGAAGTATATGTTGCAACGGACTGGTCGGTAAGTTGGATTGTTTTTTTTAATCAGGCAACCGGATTGGTAGGGCCCGGCGACGATTATTCCTTGTTCCGCAAGGGGCAAGGCCACATAATGGGTTCCCTCGCCGTAAGTCAGGGAAGTCCCGCCCTTTAATTTGCTGATATCCTTTATGAGCGACCCTTCAAATGCCAAAGCTTCCTCGCCGACCGCTTCAAGGACAGCTCCCTTAGCATTTAAAAGCCGTGTGGTTATTCCCGTACAATGATAAAAATCGGCTAAAATTTGCTGAACCATATGCATCACCTAAATTCCTTCACACTCACTACTCATATCAGCAGTGGCGATTTCACCGAAAGATAATGATTATCATTCTCTCACGTCAAGTGTTATTATAACATCCTTACCAACGGATTGCTTCATAAAAATTCAGTTTTTGGTTTTTATCCATAATTCACACAATTTTCACTCTATATTTTATTGGTTTGGATTTTAAAAGGGTTCACTCCCACCATTGGAATTGAACCCTTCTTTTTATAATAATATCTCCTTGGGGTTTGAGCGGACGACCCAGAGGAGGGGGAGTGTGGTAGAAATGAGGATGGTGCCGATTCCGGCTCCGAACAATTGGAGGATGGCGGTAGCGTCAAGGGAGGTGTCGTACTTCGCCATGAGTTCTTCCACGGTCAACGGTTCTGGGCGAAGAAGGTAGAGGCCCCCCACCAGCTCCATTTCTGGGGTGTTTCCTTCTTGAAGGAGGTCATTTTCGATGATTCGCCTGGAGAGGGCGCCTGATGCCACATATCCTGAAAAGATGGAGAGGGTAATGGCAACCGCACCTATTATAGCAACTTCCAAGAACATCTGGAAAATAACTTTTGCTTTTTTTTCTCCAAGTGCTAAATAAATCCCAATCTCGGAACGCCTATCCCGAAGGAACATCAGAATCAGGAGGGTGAGGATTATGATGGATGCACCTACCGTTACCCAAAGCACCATGTCGGCAATCCATAATAGGCTGTCCATTGACGCGGTGATTTCACGGTGAACCCCAGATAAGTCCCGAATCTCAAAAAATTCTGGCAAGAGTTGGTTCCCCGCTTCCATAAATGCACCCAAGTCCCGCGAGTCATTCAAAGCAAATAGTAGGGTGTTTGGCAGCAACTCCTCCGGCGGCAATCCAAGATGTTCAATGGTAAATAAAAATTCTTCATTGGCAATTTCGATGGGGATGTAGATTAAATTCCGGAGGTGGTGTTCTTCTTGGGCTAAGTGCAAAATATCGGTAGCCTCGGCATAATTGAATTCCTGCTCGACCCGGACAATGCCTATCACTTCAAATTCCACTGCCAGGCGGGCTTTAATAAATTCATCGTTGTAAATGCTTGGACCCCAATATTGGTTGCCTAATTCTTCCCTTATCTTCGCGTCATCTACTATGAGATTTTCAAGGGTAAAGCGAGAACCCAATTCTAATTGATTGGTGTGTGCAAAATCTTGGGTGATAATTGCCAACGGCATGGCTTCGTCCAGTTCCTCTTGTGTAAAAAGCCGTCCTTCAACGAGGGAAATCAGGCCTTCCTCTAGATAAGCCAACTGAGGGCTATCGATACCTTCGAACCACAAGTATTCCATTTCAAACCCACGGGCCCGCAAGCTATTGGTCTGCCTGTCCCACATGGCTTCCGTTATTTCCTCGGGACGGTTAAACAGAGGGGCGAAAACCAAGTCCCGGCTTCGCATCCAACCCATCCGAATCATGTTGTAAAACCTGACATAAGGGAGGCTCCCTACTTCTCGGATATGGTCAATGGAAAACCTATTCTCAGGCTCCCAAATCCAATCTAAATCTTCCCCATTTTCCCTTGCGGCTGCCACGGCGTTTGAATCAAACATGATAGTTGCTACCGCGGGAAGCCGCAGCCTTAATGCCTCTTCGGTATTTTGGACCGCTCGCTGGATGGACATCGCCCCGGAAATCAAATTCCCTAAAATAAAGATGAGAATAAACAGGGTCAGCGTTTTCCCTGATTTTCTCCTCATGCTTAACATCGTTCTGTCCCAAAATTTCATAACCTTCACGCACCCCTCTTTTTTGTTTAACAACCATTATATCACAAGTGGCGGTGTATGAGGGGATAAAATCCCGAGTTTTGCACCTGATTTTGTGAAAAAACACCCCTGAAATGCCTTATTACCAACGGGTTAAGCGCATTCTTTTTGGGATGTTTTTTGCTTTTTTCATTATACACATAATCTTTACTTGACTGGCTTCAGATTCTTGGAGATTTTCTTCAGGTCACCCGCCGAGTACAGCTTCTTTTCCACCTTCATGCCGAAAGACTCAAGCAGGAGGGCCACTTCGCTGTCGTCCGTGTCACAGAACCTGTAGAAGCCCTGGCTTAGTTCCTCCACCCGGAACTTGTTCAGGGCCGCCTGGATTCTGTCGGCCGACAGCCCCTCGCTCCAGGTCAGCTTTTCGTC
>Ga0268261_10003754_pt1 | contig 11219 bp, 4 predicted proteins | sample TergutNc150P1_FD_190353 | JGI IMG/M metagenome (GOLD analysis project Ga0268261, IMG submission 190353) | Nasutitermes corniger P1 segment gut microbial community from laboratory colony in Florida, USA - Nc150 P1 (SPAdes) (version 2) | ecosystem: Host-associated > Arthropoda: Insects > Digestive... | reverse complement strand
CCCCCCCCCAAACACAAAATAGCCGAAACTGGATAGACGGACCCCTTTCAAGATCCCACTGTTCCATATATACAGCATTTACCGACAGAAATTAAGAAATTCGCTTTAGGCTCGTAGATCCCACTCAGTGCCCTATTCTCTCCCAGAGCTGTCTGTAAACCAGAAAAGCACTTGGACTTCCATAGGACACTTTTGGACACGAATCCGATCTTCCCTGAATAGAAAAATAGAAGTATAAAACGGCTGCAAATTATGTGCAGGTTTCATGAGTTAACTTCCAAAATACCAATAATTCTCCTGAACAACATTGCCAAAATTCTAGCTCAGACTGGTATACCATGATGTCTGTATCGAATCCAATTGGTTGCAATGTGCCACGCCTCACACATAAAAATAATCCTATTGGCCAGCCAACATTCATCTCTGTCACACCATCTCCGTAACTATCTCACACGTCACACACCTGAAACAGTGTGTCACCAGGCTGGTGAACTGAGGGGAAGTGACGGTGTGAGCAGACAGGATGTCGCCTTCCATAGGCAAAAATTTATGAACAATTTCTATATGTGTCAAATAAAACACTTAGGCCGGCCGCGCACAAGCGGTTTTAGTGGCTGCGACTATCGCGCTGCCCAAATGAAACTCACAGTTGCATTTGGCAGCGCGCGCACGGGGAACTATTTAATGGTGGCGATTAAAAAAATCGCAACGTGTTCCATTTTAAGGGCGACAGGATTGTCGCTTGACTACTGCTTGTACAAATGAAACACACAGAAACAAATGGGTGCGCTCTCACGGGCGACTGTCGCCTCCATGTCTCTGTACGAAATCAGCACCGTCCAAGGATATTTCCTTGCGATATCGTGAACAACACACCAAAAATCTGTTTCTGTTTACGCGTTCAAAGAGGTGTGTGATTGTGAAATATTGATATCGGAAATTGAAAGACGTCCTGTTCTGTACGGCAGTTCGCTGAAAGAATACAGTGATAAGTGTTTGAGAGACAGACTGTGGGAAGAAGTGTGCGAGGGCAAAGATGGAAATGATGGGCATTATAATTTCCAATACCAAATCACATCAACAGTGTCAAATATTCCAAATAAAAGAACAGCAAATTACCCAAATGTGCCGGATGCATTATCAAATCAATCATCTGACTTTTTTGATATATGCTACATAAAACTTTAATGAAGGATAAATATTCTGAATTTTTTTATCTGTTTCAGATTTAACTATAAGTAATAAAATGTGTATCAAAAATAAAGCAGAAGTTTTCTTTTACCATAATGTCATTGCTAACCTTTCTTCTGGTAACAAGGAATTTCTCTTTCTGGTATCTAGAAATGTAACACTTGGGCCAAGCAAAACCAGCAGTTTATCAAATGTTGCACTTGACACTATGATATATTTAAAAATCATTTGTGGGTATGCACTCAGGTCTTCGTATAGGGTGTAGAATTTTCCTTTAAGTAAACTTTGACTCGTTATTGTATGTACTCAAAACTTCTTTCTTTTCTTTACGTTTCGCGTTCGAAGCAACAAAGCACACATCAATGCTATATGCATGACGTAACTGAATCAGTGCTTGTGCGAGAACACTGTCTCTCTAGTGCGCGGCCTAGCATAAAGAATCGCCAGAGTCTTAAATCGCTGCGACGATTGTCGCAGCGATTAAAATCGCTTGTGCGCGGCAGGCCTTAGAGCTCAAGGCAGTCCGTTTCAGGTATCGAAACTAGAAACGACGCGTTCAATGAGGTAAAATTACACGTACCACTGTCACATTGTTCCAGTCCAGTATCTTCAGGCTCGCACTGTGTAAGGATGATACAGAACACAACCTCATTACACAACATAAGTATGATACCTGCACTCTAGTAATGTACATACGCACATAGCCTTCCTCTGTTCAATAGCAATATTCATTTCACTATCAAACTTCCTTTCTCAGTCCGTCATTTTCAACCTCGTAACTCCACAGTCGCCAATTCCGGTGGCTGCGAGGTATAAGGCGTATGTATGCGGCAGTTTGGGTGTTAGCAATGCGAGTTCGAGTCCTGCCGGTGGCATTGATGTTCCACTTGTAAATGTTGAGCGTTGCGAAGAACTTATCTCTCGTCCAGAGAGGTCCCACTGAATGTGTGTGTGTGTGTGTCAGTGAGTGTGGTCAAGTGCAACATGAACATTCTACATTTAAAATGATTAGGTAAAAGAGGTCGAAATAAGAAGGAAAGAAAGATCTCCACAGTAACAAAGAATCTGCTGATGACCCCAACCTTGCACACTGCGCAATGCAGTTACAACAGTTACAGTGTCAGGTGGTTTAAATTACATTGTCATACAAGCCAACAGCATCGTAATTTTAATTCTGTTGCTAAAAGTGCAGCGAAGACGGAACATTATGAAACAAGTTAAGAAAATCTTACTAGTCTATGATCTTTTCATCCAAAGGAAGTGATACAGAAAAGAAATGTATACAAAATTTGATGGAAATACCGAAAGATAGCTGACAGCTTCAGAACCTAGACCTACATGGGAGCAAATACGAAAATTAAAATTCAAGAATTAGGGCTGCAGGGTTTGGAATGGACAAATACGACAAGTGTTGGGCTGTTTATAACGGGGTAACGAACCTTGTGAATTACAAATAAAATGTTTCTCTGTTGAGTCATTAGTTTTCCAAGATGCAGTAGCCTTCTAAAACACCCTGTATTACTAAATGTGTACCATTACAACTTTGTTCACTCCTTCGTCACAGACAGTTTCGTTCGTTATATAAACGACCTAAAATAACATATCGCATCTTGAAAAATTTCAAGTCCTCTTATTGATTTTATGTTCTGTAGGAGGCAATACCCGTGACGTAACAGCAAAACAAATGGACGGATCACTTCCAGTACCTGATCAGCTGTAAGCAGTCGGTACCAACATGCAGCTTGCTGTGTTGAACATAGCCTTGCCCTAGCTAACATAACGGTTAGTGTTACATTGCAAAACTTCGGAAGGTTGGCCACGTAGAATAAATAAATTTTTGCAAAAAATAATTGTTTTTCCCCTCCAGTATGCGGAGGCGCAGTTGATTGAGGCCTTGCGCTACAAGCCGGGAGGACACATGTTCGATTCCCTATGGAGTGGGTGGAATTTTTTATTACATAATACTTCCGGCCGTACGATGACATTAGACCGAATCAATCTCCAACCGAATTGAGTACCAGAAATAATTCTTGGAGGTAAAGGCGGCAGTTGCGTATGTCTGACAGCTTTACCAATTTCACATGCCGACTGTCCATAAATCTGGCATTTTAACACTCCTCGAACTCTATGAGTTTGTAACAGGACTGTAATTGGAATGCTTTACCTTACTTTCTCCAGTGCGGCCCTCTTTCTTCAGAGAAACCGTTCCCAGATTTGGTCATGTGGCCACCGCGAGGGCCACGCAAACTTTCTAAGGGGCCAGAATAACTTCTGAATTGGCCACCGAAATTTCACTGTCGGAATGAAATATTTCAAATTTAAAACTGAAATAAAGTTTCCCCTTTCCCCTACATCCCCCGCACTAGAGTAAATAATTTTTAATTTATTGCTGTTCCGACATCTCCTCTACTTGAGTCTGGTTCCATCTGGGTGACATATTTGCTGTCTAATGTAGGCAAAAGCCTTCCTTTTCTAAGGACAGAACATTATCTTACAATTTAACCGGACATTCAAAACCTTGTCAGGCCTAAGGAAAACACTCAGTATAATGCCAACCATTAACAGAAAATTTTCACTTTAACAAGTAAATGATGTTTTATCCTAAATAAAATATTATATATATATATAAAATACTCTAGGTAAAGGTGACTTAAACGTATTCTAATATGCAAGTCAAAAATGTGGAAATAACTTTTTCTCATTGGTAAGGGCATTTACTAAAGGTAGAATGGTAACAGAAAAAACAAGCACAGAGTGGGGTCATAGCAAAATATAAAAAAGAAGCACCTGGCGAAACACTTGTTTAGACCAACATCCGATTTGTCGAGGTTTGTTTACAGAAACACCGACCAATTTGGACAAGATTCATTCTGATAATATTCAAAATTTATTGGTTCCCATTCTGGTCATTTGAATGTAACAAGACAGGCATTACTACACCCTGGTCTAACACCGTAAAATACCTTAGTCTCCTATTAGACTCCAAATTGCTTTTCACGAAGCATTTACAAACCGTTCTCCATAAAGCTACGGGCACTCTCCTTAAGATAATCCGCCCTCCTCGCTCGAGACTCCCCACTAACCATACCCAATAAAATATTTCTATAGAAACTCCATCTCCGTTCCATGATCACAAATGCAGCCCCCGGTATGGAGCTCAACATCTCTAACCAATTATCGTCATCTACAAGTCTATCACTCAAAATGCCTCCGCGTTATTGGGGACTTAACCTGGCGCACTCCTATACCAAAGCTTCACGCTCACCTTCAGAGAATCCCAATCCGCCAATTCATCTACTACCTCACAGACAAATTCTTCGTCAGCTGCCCTGTACACCCGAACCCCCTCATTCGTAACACAGGGAATTACACCCTAGAGGATCTCCATCGTCAATACACAAAATACAGGCATAAACGCATCAAACACATACTGCTCTAATCGACATCTACCCTGATGTCGCAGTGCTTTTTCTTCTTATTGTAATGATAAATTTTCACTGCATTAACATTAATTTAGTTTCAACAATAAGAAGTTTAATAGCCTAAATTAAATCAGAAGTCTCATGTAAACTGGTATTTGGAACAGTTTAATGTAAAATTCATGTAAATATTTGTACATCTCAGAGCAATAAAACAATCTCTTAAAAAAAACAAGATAGGCAAAATATACATAAAGCACCATTATGTTAAATTCCCGCAGTCTTTGCACATCTTCTTACTTATAAATACTGATACCACTTCTGTCAGTAAAACCGACTTTATACAGATTTAATGTCGCCGCTAGCAATGAAACGTGCTTAGGCCTTTATGTAAAGTGTCACATATTTCTGCCCGATTTTAACCAAATTTAGATGTTTCAATGCAATTCTTCAATACAAAATTACATGGAAATCTCTCCAATATAATTCGCCTTGATACATGCCATCAGACAAACGGAAGAACATAAAGCAAATTAGCGTCTGTGCGACTATAGCAGAGGTCATAAAAATCTGTTGTGACAGCCGAGGAGAAAGACTTCAAAGGCAACATTTTGGTTGCGCTGAATCAGTGAGTGAAGCAGCAAAGTCTGTTTCGTTACCTGCCTCTGGCAGTCCATAAAGATATTTGTATATGTCAATTGCGTGAAATTTTATCGCCACAGACGACATGGTGTACATTTCGTGCAGACCGTCCAGTGACAGAAAATTCTGAGCAGCACTTAGATGTAGTTATGTGGCCCACATTTTTTTAAATGTGCGTCTTTGCTCTTACTGCGAGGGGTAAAGGGAACAGTACAGTACATAGCAACAGATAATGTGCAATATATAATTCTGTATACAGGGCCATTAAATAGGCTATAGGATCAAAATAAACTGCCTTGTGTCATTTGAAGCCGAGATGTAAAAAAGAAATATCAAATTATGGAATTAATATAAGACAATAATTCTCTTTTACCAACAGTGCGCTCTCAGAATTTTTTTCACTACAGTGATAAAGCAAATTTGGAACATTACGAAAACTTCAGTGTTTTACTTTCAGTATTGAAAAACGTCTCTATTTTTCACTGCTTACATTGAATTTTGAAAAGTTTTCTCATCTATTGTAGTTTTTCTGAATGTGGCGCAAGAGGCTTAATGTCCAAAGTAGGCAAATCAGAAAATTCTGCAGACGGACGCTATGGTTTAACCCAGACGCACAGCTGAAGGACAGTCTAGTGTTCACTTTCAGCAGATTCAGTATTTAGAGAAGTCAGTAACAGCCCCTTCATTAGAAACTAACATTTAGTAAAATAAAATTATTCTTTCATTAAACAAATCTCAACTTTAAGAAGAGGTCTCGGCTGAGTGGTCAGACATAGAGTTTGTAAATCACAAGCACAGCCATAATTTAAATACCAGTGCCGGTAAATTGTCGTTTCATTGTCTGCAGAAAAATGGGTTAAATCAATAAGTGAATAAAACCTGGGCAATCTAGCTGCATACGTCTTCCTCATACGAAAAGTTTCTGACAGTTGAAATAAAAGTTTAGTTTTATCAAAATCGTGATTCCTCACGCGACTCCCGACACAACCGACATGAATCAGTTTTCAACAAAAATTCCGTAATATTCCTACCTACCAGAGATTAACGCTTTGAGTACTAAGAGAGAAATTGTTTGAGAGAACAGTCATAAAATACAGAAAAAGAGATAGTAGGTCAAAGAGCATGTCAAAACTATAAGGAATTGCTATCTAAAATAGATATGAATAATCAGTATTTCTCAATAAAGATGCTACAAAATTAATCGTAACGAAATACAAATAAAAATAAAATAAATTAAATATTACATGCATTAAACTTACATTTTAGGTTGCAACGAAAGTGTAAGAAAATTGACTATTAGCATCGTCACATTTGTCTGTTCGTCTGTTGGTCCGCACAAAACACCTCTGCTATCACTGCACGGATTTTTATCAAAGTTGATATTTGAGGATTTTTTTCCTGTTGAGAAATTTAAAGTTTGACTAAAATTTGAGAAGAATTACGAGTAATTTTCATTAAACTATATTTGAATTTATTATAGTTTCTCATTTAATTCTTTTACTTTCCCAGTATTTTCCCATTCACACAATGTACATAAATTCATAATGAAACAGCTGCTTCTTGTTCCGTAAATTTTTCAACACTGTAAATTAAATATTAGCAACACTGAGTGATTCCGTTTTTCTTAGAATTTTTCAATATCATGGCTACAACTTACGGCTTTCCGTGGTTGCCCCCAGTTATACAGAAACAAATTAACGATTCTACAATACCAACTTTCGAGTCTTATTAATAATGCAATTTAACAAAGTATTGATCATGCTTTTACCAATAGCAACGCTTTGTTAAGGAGCTCAGTGTAGTTCACAAAGGCCGGACACTCAGAGACGTTCTGAACAGTCGGAAGGTGACAAATAAAAAAACGTGAATTTTCCAAAGCTTCGAGTAATATTTTAAACTGTGTTTTATTTCTCATTGAAGTACATCGTTTCGACATGAATAGAAAAGAAACAAAACTAAAGGGACTGTCGGATAGTCGTTTTGGTTCGATGATTTTCCTCTTCAAAATGGCAGGAATTCCGATTCAGATGAAGAAAATATCGACTATTTACGGAGTGTACATGATAACAGTGATTATATGTACTTTCAGTACATATATAGGCATGTTCGTCGATGTGTACATACACAGGGACGATTTGAGACTTGCCATGACGACAATGCGTATTTTGATTCCGTTCACAAATATTATGTGGATATATTCCAACTGCAGGTAAGTAACAACACTGGCTGTAATTTCTTCACTATCGTACATGTGATAACAATTTATACCAAATATATTACAAAAGCAGTGTTTTGAATTGAACGCTGTCTCTTCACATATTTACCAATTATTTTTATCCAAGTGCACCATACATTAAATGGGCTTAATTTTTTATGTATAAAATATAGAATATTAGAATATCATGTTGTTTGACTGATGCATAGTCTACGTCCTTATACGGAAATACGTCAGTGCAGAATATACTTTGAATTTGGGACCGTAAAGTTAATCTAAAATTCTTTGAAGCATCTTAGCACAACTTCTTGTATAGGGACGTTCAGAAACAGAACATATACATTGTTCAAATGGCAGATTTTGATATAAGAGACAGTGTTTCTTGCCTATTGAAACGAGAGAAAAATGTAGCAGCGTAAAATTAATGGATTCTGAACCAGACAGAAAATATATTTCCATCCAAATAGAATTTCAATTGTAAAGAATTTATATGCTCAAAATCCCACAACAAGACACCCAAAGCTTCCTGCTCTGCTTTGACTGATTTCCCACATCTAATGAACCTGAGGTAACGGTTTGGTTACTTTGTCTCAGATTGGGAAAACGCAGTATTGAACGTGCGATGGACCTAACAGACAGCTTCACGTGGGAAGATCTGCCGACCAGAGACGCTGACACCGGACACTTGAGAGCAGCAGGATGGATCCCGCTCACTTTGAAGTACTGCAGAATTGCAGCTGTTTTGGTATTATGTTTTCATGCCGTCCAGTCAACAATACGCATCGTGACAAATCATGAAACGCAGTTTAATGCGTGGTATCCTTTTGACTGGACTGTTTCACCGTTCTACGAACTGGTTAACATCTCACAGGTAACAATTTCTAAGACAAAGTTCTTATTATCTATTTTATTATCATTATTATATTAACAGATTTAGTTAAATGACACATTTCTTTTTCCTTTCTTTCTTTCTTTTTTCTTTCTTTATTTTTTCTTTCTTTCTTTCTTTCTTTTTTTCTTTCATTCCTTCTTTATTTTTCTAAGATGTTCTCCAAATACAAAGCGTCGGTCGGTTGGCTGACAATGAGGAATTGTAAAAAAAAGATCAAATAAACCTTCTTTGCTTTTCCGTGCCACTGAGCCGGAATTTACAGAGTGGAGTAAAATACCCTCCCTACTTTCAGTAGGGCATTGCGAAGGAGGGGAGGACGTAGAAGGGTGGGGTTGCGCTCGAAAGGTGCAGGTAGTCGGGAAGTTCCTGTTACAACCCTCCCCAGTCGTAAAGATGGTGTGGTCCAACGAGCAGCGCGCATTTGCTGTCGAAACCTACTTTTCGCAAAGTCACTCTATCGTGGCGGTGCAGCGTGCGTTCCGTACTCGCTACCAAATCCCCCCTCGGGACCGAGTACCAGACCGAAAATCCATTCAGTTGTTGATTGAGAACTTCAGGGGAACGGGAAGTGTGTAAAAAAAGAAGAGGACGACCACGGACCTCTCGAACACCAGAGAACATCGAGGCTGTCAGACGGTCCGTTTTGCAGTCTCCCAGGCGCTCTGCACGCAAATATGCGTCCGCCCTTGGCATCTCAAATCGTTCTGTTCGTCGAATTCTTAACCAAGACCTCCACTTCCATCCTTACAAGATGGCTGTTTTTCAAGAACTTACACAATGGGCCTGGATTAATCGAGTAGAGTCACGTCAACACTTGATCGAAAGGTTGCCTGACGACGCCGTTGTTTTTTTAGTGATGAAGCGCATTTCCATATTTCAGGCTGTGTTAATAAGCAAAACATGCGTTACTGGTGCGGTGTGATTTAAAACTTCCCTTGTGGTAGTTTCAGAATCCAAAAATAAAATTTTTATATATCGAAAATTTTTTTTTTGTTATCTTAAAATTTAAGGAGGTTATTTTGCCCCACTCTGTATTTGCAGAACTGAGAGAAATATGAAAAAATTCGTCACATCCAGTGCACTGACCGACAGACATTTGAATACAAATCCTTAGCGCTACAGCAGTACAAGCTGTTCAGATTAACGTTGGTGTCATTACGTGATCTAACGTGTCGTGTTTACTTACTTACTCCATGGAGCAGAGTCCTTCTTGAGAAGCTAACCAGTAAACTTTGCAGCTAGTCAAGAAATTCCCCGCATTTATGGGACCCGAAAGTCCCTCACCGTACCCACAAGTGCCCGCCACCTGTCCCTATCCTGAGCCAACTCCATCCAGTTCCCCCGACCACTGATCCAAATTACCGATCTTTATAATATGGTATTCTTCTAATGCACCGCAGTGCCTCAACCAACTGCGCCACCGCGTGCCCCCAAACCGAAACATGTAGGAGCATTTATTGTAATTTTTAATACAAATTTTAACATTTTAAAGAAATTTAATTGTGCATTAGTTGGACAAATAAAAGACCTGATCTTTGGATTTGAAGAAAGTTAAAAAGTAAAGAAACACAAAAGGATGCAGAATATTGGAGAAATAAATAAAGAGACAAGATAGAAACAACTTAGGAATATAATTACATCCTAAAAGTTGCGGTGCTTTCGGCCATTTTTATTTAGCTCTCTAAAATTGTGGGACTTTGCGTCGTGATATATGTTTCATTTTTCCGTATACACGTTTTTCGCGAAACTTTCTCTCCGACAAATATTTGGCCAGCTACGCCCAAGTTACACATAGGAACGCGTATGGATATTCAAGTAGCCTGTCCGTTAATTTTGTCCGATGAAACACAAATCGGAATATTTAGGTATACTTTAGTAGAACTCCCATGTACCAGACTTCATGAAAATTCGATAAGATTTTTCTCGCCTTGTTACACTATAGTAAAGAGGTGGACAGACATAGTGCCGTATACAATAGCTTCGTTTTACAAAATATTTTTGCAAAAGCGCTAAATTTAAAGAAATATTTCAAGGTAGTAAAAAAATGGTAAGTGCACCCTTGTACAGGCACTGAGGCTCTGTACAGGCCGTACGGTTTATAGGGAGAGTAGAGTTATAGCTCTACTCTTTCATGACCACAGCAGTAGAAGGGGGAGAGGGGTCAGTGTCACGCCCCGGCCGCTCTTTACCCCCGGGAGAGACCCGGTACCCATTGTACAGGAGGTTGAGTGGGCCCCAGGGTCGGTCTGGACAGGTGCGGAAAATCTCGTCGCCACTGGGATTCGATCCCCGGACCGTCCAGCCCGTGGCCAGTCGCTATACCTACTGAGCTATCCCGGCCCACTTCCAGATGAGAACCCTCGTAAAATAATCACACATCTGTGAGCACAGTGCGTAGTGAAGTTTTTCACCGAAAAGAGTTCAATGTGTTTCGTACGGCGACATAAGAAAGACGGAAGGGACGTGAAGATAAATCTGAAGACTTCTCTAAATAAATACTTTGTTTCTTTTCCAACTTGATACACTTTTATTTTTCCTTTTTACATTTACAATTTTCTCTACATGTTTCGGACCGGCTGGTCCTTCATCAGGAGAATCAAATTACACGTGCAGCCTCTGGCACCTTTCCAAGCATAAAGATATGTACCGCGGAACAGGCAAAAAGTCTACACCAATATAAGAACAACAAATTAAAATTACACAAGACAAACGCAGCCATCTGGTACAACAGATCATGCAGGATGAAAGAAAGGAAAGGTGCCAGAGGCTGCACGTGTAATTTGATTCTCCTGATGATGGACCAGCCGGTCCGAAACATGTAGAGAAAATTGTAAATGTAAAAAGGAAAAATAAAAGTGTA
>Ga0268261_10003753_pt1 | contig 11219 bp, 8 predicted proteins | sample TergutNc150P1_FD_190353 | JGI IMG/M metagenome (GOLD analysis project Ga0268261, IMG submission 190353) | Nasutitermes corniger P1 segment gut microbial community from laboratory colony in Florida, USA - Nc150 P1 (SPAdes) (version 2) | ecosystem: Host-associated > Arthropoda: Insects > Digestive... | reverse complement strand
AGGAGTCCTACCGACTGTGCTGCGTCGTTGTGTGTGATCTAGAAACATCAAGAATGGGTGCTCCATATATATATGACATTAGTCGCCTAAGGGTTAAATAGGTTATCAAGTTACAAACCAAGATGGAACTGACACTGCCATCGCCATCACCACCATCATCACCAATCGCCACTACCCCTTACCCAACCTAACCCCCCCCACCACTTCTACCACCACCACTATCACAAACTCCCACTAGCTGGTAATGAACTTTTATCATCAACACGCCTCTTCCTCTCCAAAACAGAATAAATGGATGAGGTTCTTGCTTGGACTACCATTCCAGTCAAGTGAACACATTACACTGACTCAAACTGCCACTATTCAGAACATGACAGTTGAATCAATGAGCATGTTGTTAACAATTACAGTAAAACCCCAATTTTATATTCCTGCATTTGGCATTTCCCATGATTTTACGCACTTTTTATAAGGTCCCAGCCATACACACATACAAAAAGTGTTGTATCTTAAAGGATTTCATGTTGTTAGCATCATTCCTGTTTCTTGTTCATTCATCTGCCATGTTATTACTCCAGATATGAAATTAAGAAACACAAGATTGGGATGGTCTCTAATACCATAACACCCCAACCAAAATTTGTAAAAATCAGTCCAGGGGTTCAAACATTTAACCTTATAAAGCCTACTGGTTATGTGATGCACCACCAGTTTAACATTCAACAAATGTATGCTCTGCCCACACTGTATTTATGTGTTTTGTATTTATCTGAGAACAAACAGCGACTTGTGCCACTTACAGCATAAACTGATTGGTTTTTATAACTGAGATGAAAAGTGTTTACAGCGCGGTATGGACTGGGTCTTTAAATAAAGCAGTCTTTGCTTCATCTTTAAAGGGTTAAAGGCACATGCCTCCCCCCCCCCAACATGCACATGCGCGCGTGCGCGCGCACGCACACACACACACACACACACACAGTGTGCTGATCTCATAAGCCTTCTACCTTACTCTTAATATGGGAGTGAAGGCTACAAAACAAATACATCAACAGCAAATTTACCCCACACTTGCACCTTAAATCAATCATGACAAAGTTTTGCTTCAGAACAGCTGATACAGCCTACTCACCATGACAAGGTCCAGTTCTTGTTTCAACTTGGAAACACAATTTTCTGCAGTTACAGCTCTTCTCTGCAAAACAAACAAGACACCATATAAAGGCAGCTTACTAGCACAGTCTTGCTGAACATCCAAAACAAAAACACAAACTAACCAAATAACTGGAAATGATTATACCTCTTATTCAAAAAGAAAACACAATCTTGATAGCCTGTCATGCAGCGTCTCAAACCAGACCACATACTGTCAACATGTTCGTACAACCTGTTGCACAAACTGCATGACTGTAAATGGGCCACTTCTTAAAAGACAACCATAATGATACCTTTGAAAGGCATTTATTCATGCTTTAGAGCAATGCTGTCACTTTGATATTAAGGTCACTGTATCCCTTTGTTGTAGATTTCACACGACTCCTACACATAAAGGCATGCACTTAGAAACTCCAACAAAAATCTATCAATATTTCAATGCCAGAGAAAAAAAATAAAGGATCTATTTCTGTACACTACATTGCACACCATCAAAACACCAGCTGTTTCACCTTCAAAAGCAAAGCAGGTAGATTACAACTGCTTCACAGATAATCAAGAGAGGGCAGCACAAGTCAGAGTACAGAATGCAGTAAGAGGTCAGCACTCCAGTGGCATCTGACCAACATGTTACAAACAATAATGCTTGAAACTGAAAATGGAGTTAATTTATCAAGAGACTGCTAAATTTTAATCCATTAAATCTGAGGGAAAACTATATTATACTACACTATACTACACTATACTATACTATACTATACTATACTATACTATACTATACTATACTATACTATACTATACTATTACTATACTATTACTATACTATTACTATGCTTCTTCTGTAAGGGTTTACATAAATAAATTAAACCCTTTAATTGAAATACCCATATTCTGCACATTACACCAGACATTTAACTGTGGTTCCAAAGGATTAAGCAACACAGACTGTTATGTCTGACCATCAGACATTTAACTGTGGTTCCAAAGGATTAAGCAACACAGACTGTTATGTCTGACCATCAGACATTTAACTGTGGTTCCAAAGGATTAAGCAACACAGACTCTTATGTCTGACCATAGACATTTAACTGTGGTTCCAGAGGATTAAGCAACACAGACTGTTATGTCTGACCATCAGACATTTAACTGTGGTTCCAAAGGATTAAGCAACACAGATTGTTATGTCTGACCATCAGACATTTAACTGTGGTTCCAAAGGATTAAGCAACACAGACTGTTATGTCTGACCATCAGACATTTAACTGTGGTCCCAAAGGATTAAGCAACACAGACTGTTACATCTGACCATCAGACATTTAACTATGGTTCCAAAGGATTAAGCAACACAGACTGTTATCAGACATTTAACTGTGGTTCCAAAGGATTAAGCGACACAGACTGTTATGTCTGACCATCAGACATTTAACTCTGGTTCCAAAGGATTAAGCAACACAGACTGTTATGTCTGACCACCAGACATTTAATTGTAGTTCCAAAAGATACAGCAATAACTGACCATTAGACTGCTCCCCTTATTCCTCATGTGGCCACGTTCAAAACACCAAAGCAAACCCCAAGAGAATACCATGGGTATAAATAAAATATGCAGACTTCTCACCCATCACATCAGCTACTGATAATGGAGACCAAGACAGTGTGTGAAACAATGGACATACAGTGCACATTAACACAGTTGAGAAGACTTCCGTTTCTCTTTGCCGGTCTACTCTTAGTCACAATGCTAGTAACACTACTCAGCTTACTTAGCAGCACAGCTGCTTGGAAAGACCTCCAGTGTCTGCCATGCACTACTGCCAGCTCATGACAAATTCTGTGTTTAAATCGTGTTACCAGTACTGAGAACAGAGAGAGAAAAGTGACAAATGTGATGACCCTAATCTCACAGTTGGCAAACAGCTATGTACACTGCTTGAACACGTGCCTTTATACAAGCAATGTGGTCTCTTTTTAACAGACACTGACACACGGAGCACAGTTTGTTGTTACATTCCTTTGACCGCAACTATCTTCACCTACTTCCTCATCAGCGCCCCTCACTTAAACTTTCTATCAACAAATTTCAACCTCCATATCGAAATTTCTCTCATGCATTTCGAAGCATATTTATCCAGCTCAGTGACCTACTTACAGTGGTTCTCTTCAAGTTATCCTCCACTTGTTCAATTGCCTTCTCAAGTGTTGCCGTTTCCTCATGTTCCTTAGACCGAATGCTCAGCAACTCCTGTTCCAGATACTGGACTCTATAATCACAACGAGAACTAAACTTGTTATGCCACTTCAAAAACACCCTGCCTGCCTGCCTTCCTTCTAGTTATTCTCTGTTTACCCAATATCTTATGCAACTTGTATTATAAAGACTGCTCCATGCAACATTTACCACAATTCTTGCAGTTATTTACTGGTTTGTTTTCAGTGAAACACTTAGCTTCTGGAGTACTATCTGGGTATAAAATGTACCCAGGCTTGGTTTTTTGTTTCGGCAGTTCTTGGTGGAAGAGTAACAAACTTAGTGATTTTTCTATTTGTTCTTTAAAGTCCCCTTGATACAAAATTGTCTTCATGCACCTACCATATTGCTTTTCTGTATGCTATACTTTTTTTTTCTCAATCCAACTGGACCATTTTTTACCCATATTACTTACTTACTTACTTACTCCATGGAGCAGAGTCCTTCTTGAGAAGCTAACCAGTAAACTTTGCAGCTAGTCAAGAAATTCCCCGCATTTATGAAACCCGAAAGTCCCTCACCATACCCACAAGTGCCCGCCACCTATCCCTATCCTGAGCCAACTCCATCCAGTCCCCACAACCCCCTCCAACTTTCTGAAGATCCATCTTAATATTATCCATATTAATAAAAAAAAATTGTCTCAAGTATGTTTTCCACCAGAACTAATATGTGGGCTGGGATAGCACACTAAGTACAGCGACTTGTTGCACGCTGGACAGTCCTGGGATCGAATCCTGGTGGGGGGTGAAATTCTCCGCATCCATCCAGACCAAACCTAGGGCCCATCCAGCCTCAAGTACAATGGTTATCGGCTCTCTTTCCTGGGGGTAAAGTGGCCAGGGCGTTGCATTTACCACCCACCCCAATCCAGCACCTAGTTTAGAGAAACAGCAGAGCTATACCTCTACTCCACCTCTAGGCCTTCGTGCACTGTTCTAGGGTGAGTTCTCCTTCCTTTATTTTTACCAAAACTTACACATAAATCACCAGCCACATAAAAACTGTAACATCAACACCAGCTCCCTGTGACTGGTGAGTGCAGATAATGCAGTCACACGTTGGTAACTTGAATATGAAAATACACACTGGCAAGATTAATTGAGTAAGAGAGAGGAAACAGGGCCTCAAGATTGGTTGTTAGGACACTGTATAAGAACTACATGCATATACATGGTTGTCAGTCTAGACCTTGTCTAGCAGACCTTCAATTACGTTAGAGCTATGGTTATAACAACAGATCAGTCAACTGAACAGTCATAAGCTGCACTGCACAAACTTTTAGACTCATATACTTCTGTTGCACTTTACCTTGTCCCACGTTGTGAATATTTTAAATGTCATTATTAATATGACTTCTGCCTAATTCCTGTACAATTCTGCAACAAAATCATTTACGTACAGAATTTTGAAAGTCACATACAGACTGCAGAGTGGTATGCACCTCAGAAAGTTGCTAATCATGCAGAGAACTTTGTTTTGCATGCACCACAATTTCTAAACCATAAATACAGCATCTACCAAGAATGTGAAAATGTGTATACTGGACAAACTTCTCACAAAATCAAGATCAGGGTCAATGAAAATTATCATTCCATATGACAGTACAAACCAGACAAATCTGCATGTGTGGGAGACACCAAACTTGTCAGGTGGATCCTCCTCAAAAACCAACATCCTGGCCAGCAAACCCAGATGCATGGACCAGCTCATAAGGTGAGCAAGACAGATAAAGCTGCACCCCAAAATAAACCAGAAGGATAGTTTCTATTTACACAAGTCCTGGTAGCCACTGATCCATTCCGCACAGGAAAGGAAGCAGGAGGCATTCTCCAAGAATGCCCTCCTGTGGCAGCACTGTGTTATTTTAACACCAATACCCACATGAATGCGGTTCACATTCTCCACCTTACACCTCACAATTAATCCCCTCAAACAGTGAAACCTTCTACATGTAATGTTACAATACTGCCAGTTTTGTTGCACCTGTGAACTTTAGAAAGGCCTTCCAATTCACATCGATTTCTCAGTTCCCACTGGCTTGATACAAATTATATCCTGTCTTCCTGTTTGCAGCTCTAATTATCAGTGTAAATACCATACTCAATTGAGCTAGTCACGTCCTTCAGCTGAAGGATAACATATTACACACAAAGTGTAGTTCCTTAGGCAGTCTGTGTCATGCAAAGAATTATATTACTGTCAGCTCTGGTGAAGTGAGAACAGAGTCTGAGATAATGACTCATGTTACAAGATTTTTTTACTGAAAACAAACCAATAAATTACCACATACAGTTTGGCAGACATTATGTGGGCTTTCCTATATTATATCAAAATAAGAGTAAACCAAGTAATAGAGTGCACGGAACGTCAAACACAGTGGCTGTGACCTAAGTTCAGGTGGTATCTTATCATATGCATATTGTGACTACATGAATTCAAAGAATTCCTCAGTATGAGCAGTCTTCAGGCTGAGATTTTAATGCAGCACGTATCAAATACAAAGCAGCATCTACCTTACAACGGACGGCTTGTATCTGCAGTAAACAAACACCAAGGATAATGAGGAAAGCCACATCATGAAAATGTGCTTAGATTGGAAGCATCAAATCAGCATGAGTGACAACTATTGAAGTCGGAGAGAGAAAGCGGATGAAACACAAGAATAGATTATTTTGTGCCTGTGCATGGCATGTCCTCACCAGCCACACTCCACCATAACCATATTAACCCATGTATTTTCCCAGTGTGCTCATATTATTTGTATAATGTTACCAGAACATGCACTATGGCAAGCTTTCCTCCCTAATGTACTTTGATGCTCACTATACTCCAAAATGGAGTACACTTTTCAGTTTTGTGTTGTGAGTTGCTAGAGTCTTGCTTTTCACCCTTTTACCCTTTAAACGCTGAATTAAATCCCATCTGCTATTTGCTGGCATTATTAGGAGCTCACCATTTTCTCCACATTAGCAGGATACGGGTTAAATCATTAACCTTTAGGCTACTAATGTCATATATATATATGACATTAGTAGCCTAAGGGTTAATGGGACAAAAGATCAGGCATTAAAAATTGTGCTGGTGGCATAAGTCACCATACAAATTGCTTTAAAAATTCTGATTCTGCATGCACTTTTTACTACTATGTGTGTGGTTTCTGTGGTAGTCCTATCTTCAATTATATGAAGGCTACAGAAACAAGTTCCACAGATGGTAGGCATCACTGCCATCAATGTTTCACGTTTCTGCTTAATATTTGTACCCTTCCAGCTTCTTCAAGTGTTGTCAATCGATCTGAAATGTCTGTCGCCAGTGCAAGTTATTACTAGCAACATTTCCTGTGGACAAGCACAGGGTAACATACGGAAGTAAGCTAAGGTGTAAATGTTCAAGGAAGATGACGGGATCAATATGACACTTATTTTTCATGCCTCAGTATAGTTCGGTTCACTAGTACATACCTGTACAACATACAATTTGCAGAGGAATACACACACACTTACATGTTATCTCATTTACTTGCTCCTACACTTGTAAACAAGAGTGTGAATACAGGCACTCCTGGTAACCAATTCAAACCCATTCACATTATAAGCAAAATTACTAGTGCTTTTTAAATTTAGAGTTTATAAGTCCATGCATCATCATACATTCAAATAAATCAGCCAACCAGATGCATCAATCTCTCAGATTTATTGCTCGTCGTTCAAATACAGCTCAACATGTTTCAAGCATCGTCATGCCCATCATCAGGAGCTTATAAACTGCAGTAGCCGCCTCCGGTTTACCGTTGGAACGTGGTGGTAGCAGTGTCAGTCGTGGTCGGTCCAGTTGTGACCACGACCAACGAAACTGCTACCACCACTTTCCAAGGGTAAACCGGAGGCGGCTACTGCAGTTTATAAGCTCCTGATGATGAGCATGAGGATGCCCGAAACATGTTGAGCTGTATTTAAACAACAAGCAATAAATATGAGAGATTAATGCATCTGGTTGGTCAACTCATTTGAATAACTAGTGCTTGTAATGTGACTACAGTACAGGACACCAGGGCTGCATTCCTCTTCTAGTAGAAAATACTAATAATGCTGTAAAATGCAAGTCTGTTGCATTTGCTAGTGTTAATATTACTCAGAATCCATGTAATAAATATTTTCAAGGTATGTGTCTCTGGCATGCACAACATTACCCACTCAGTTTGAAGGGCAGGTATTAAGCCTGAATGATGGAGGCTGGAATTTCATACGAAATTACAAATGTAGAAAACAATTTACCTTCTTGTTTCATCTCCAAGCTGCCGCCTTAAAACTTCCAATTTTCTTCTTAATCTCTCATTTTCCAACTGCAACTAAAAAACAAAACACAAGCCTCTTAGGTCTCCTTCTAGCAAATGTCAGGAGCAAATAAGCTCTTGCAGAAACACAGTAATAGACAAAACTTTAACATATGCATCAGAAGCCTGGATACCAACAAAGAGAGACAGAAAGCAAATAAACCTATTTTTAAAGAAAGTGTGCAGAAGAATTTTAGGCCCAGTATATGACAATGAAAAAGAAAATTGGAGAATATTAACCAATAAAGAAATTTATGCAATGGTTTAAAACCCCACTATAACAGAAACAATAAGGTTAAATAGATTATGTTGGTTTGGGCATGTACAGAGAATGGAAGAAAATAGAATTCCCAAAAAAGTATTATATATGAATTTGGAAGCAACAAGGCTGAGAGGTAGAACAAGAAACAGATAGCAAGATGAAGTGAGGGAGGATGGAAGACTAGTTGGTGGAAAAGGGTGGAAGGAAAGGGTATATAACAGAGAGGAATGGAAGAAGCTCCTGAGAATGGTAAGAAATCGTCACATTCTGCACATGCCAATGGAATGAATGAATGAATGAAAGAAAGAAAGAAAGAAAGAAAGAAAGAAAGAAAGAAAGAAAGAAAGAAAGAAAGAAAGAAAGAAAGAAAGAAAGAAAGAAAGAAAGTAGCTTATGTCACTAAAATGTTTGCCTGCAGCAGTAAAGCTTAAAAAACAGTACAGCCTCCCACCAACCCCAATACTTCTTTTTTAATGAGGCAGTCAGAATTCACAGATACAGGGTCAGTGGTAGGCCAACTGGCACACAAGTAGTTACACATCAAATCATCACAAGCCACACTGCACCTGACATATTTTGATAAAATTCTGTAAGATACAACCCCACAGGGAGGTGCCTTAACATGCCAATTATCTAATCAGAGAAAATATATTAGCCTTTAAAAGACGAAGCGTAATCTGCTTTATATAAGGAATCAGTCCGTACTGCGCTGTAAATGCTTTCCACCACAGCTATAAAAACCAATCAGTTAATGACGTATAAAGCAAAGGTCACTCTCTGTTCTGAGATCCGTACAAAACACTCAACGCAAAGCGAGCACCATGTAGAATTTTGTGATGTTAAACCTGGTGGTACGTAAAGAAACCGATGGGCTTTAAAAGGTTAAATATACGGTTGGAACACAACTATATATTATCACACAGATTAGTACACACAACTACATGTTTCGGCCCTGTATATTGGCCATCGTCAGGTTGTATTATAAACTTAATAAGTAAAAAAGGTAAAGCAATCCCATTACAGGCCTGGACTGGCCCTGAGGGTTCCAAGAGGTTGAGGCTCCCAGATTTCAGACAATCGGCACATGAAGGTGGCAAGGTTGTCAGCCCTACACACCAGCCGCCTTTACCCCCAGGAAATATTTCTGGTACTCATTTCTGTTAGAGGCTGAGTCAACCCCAGGGCCACAGTGCGGCCGGAAGGATTATGTCGATGAAAAATTCCAATGACACCATCGGGAATCAAACCCGCGACCTTCCGACTTGTAGCGCAGTGCCTCAACCAACTGCGCCACCGCATGCCCCCATAAACTTAATAAGTAGCTATACAATATATGCTGCGTGGGTACCTTGGGGGACAAGATCTCGTCTTACAGTAGTGGGTGGCATGGCCTCTGGATAACCGTGGACCAGTGTTAATATAATATGTCAATGTCTTATTGTATTGTTTCAAACATGTTGAGAACTAGACTAATGTTTATAAGTTAAGGTAAGTACATGTAGTGGTAAATAGTCTACTTTCCTAATATTCAAATAATGTTCACCTCAAAGTTAACATGCCAATCTGGTGGAACACAACCCTGCAGAGTTGAGTTACGCCGCTAATTTGTGAACCCATGAGCCTAGTGGTTGTGAATTTAGTGTCATTTCCCCCAAAACTGTCACTTTAAAATGCAATGTATTTTTAAATTACCACAACTAAGACCCCAATAAAAGTATGAATCTCAACAGTCTCATTCTAAAGGAAATCAAGTACCCTTTCCAAAGTAATAAGGCACAAGCATAGCAAAGGAGTGAATAACGAATGACAATAAAGATCATGAACAAACAATCTGCGTTCTCAAGCAGAACCATACGACTTCAATGCCACACCTAACCAAGCAATGTAAAATATGCCAACTGCAGTGATTTTACTCACAGCGACAACCCCGATAAAGAAGACGATCCATACAGAGTAAATCCCGACAACGCAACCTAAGGCGCAGCACGAACATAATAAGCAACACAACAATTACGTCATTTAATAGTTAATTCGAGATTTATAGTACATTTTAGCACAATACTCCATTTACTAAACACTGTTTACCATTTTAACCTCATTTTTAACCAAATTAGAACACTGTATACAACAATACCCCAGTAATGTAAACAATTGGGATCCCAATCGTACACCAAAACGAGATTAGGATCTGTTCTTATATAGAGGCCTGATGATGGCTCCTTGTAGCTGAAACATGTTGCCTTGATGGTATGTATGTATTTTAACAACAAAGTGATGTGTTAGACTGAATGACTCTTGCATTTATAAATAAGGCACAATATATTTAAGAAACTTTCATGGTCACCCAACGATGTTTCGCCTAGACATTCTCAAAATGTAATCTTTCAGTGTTTCTATAAAATACTGTATACACACTATTCTGCTCTTAACACAGTGGTTCTTTCAACCTATTTGGGTTATGGACCACTTAGAGAATATGATAAAAGCTATGGATCCCTATCCCCAGAAAAAGGCATCCAAACACATACACATAAAATTCTACATACTTTCACGCACCTGAAAATCACTCCCTTCACACGCAATATAAAAACAGTCTTTACAGAGAATTATGTCTCCCACACTCTTGGATTTTTATGCAAAAATTAATGGCAACTTCTTTAAAATAAATGTAAGTAGTAAATCCAAATTGTGAAAATAAACCAAAACAAATACATTAATTCTGCTCAGAAGAACATTCAAAAAAAAAAGACCACGGTACCCCCCCCCCCCCCCCCCCCCGGCTTGAATAAAAAGCTGAAATTTTTGGAATGGTCTCTGACATGACAACAGGTCATGTGTGACATCTCAATGACCTCGTCTTTTTACTTTGGTGGCAGAAAGTGCTGAAAAATGTGACTCACACAGGTATGCAATTGCAAAGGGGATCACAGATGCCACAGCTTGTGTTACTTAATGAGGATAGCCTTGTATCAAAGATACCAGAAATTCCCAGACTTTCTGTTGAAATCACCTCACATCACACCCCCTGTTCTTGAGTCAGTGAGGTCATCTTGGGCAACGTCTATATCACTGGTGCCATGTCAGCAAGGAATGGAACACGAATCCATGTATGAATTTTACAGCTGTCTGAACAGATTTCCCTCATACTTAAGACCAAGCCAACCCACCCAGTCAAATGATACTGATACTGGAATTTCCTCCCTGCCCCCCCCCCCCCC
>Ga0268261_10003752_pt1 | contig 11222 bp, 14 predicted proteins | sample TergutNc150P1_FD_190353 | JGI IMG/M metagenome (GOLD analysis project Ga0268261, IMG submission 190353) | Nasutitermes corniger P1 segment gut microbial community from laboratory colony in Florida, USA - Nc150 P1 (SPAdes) (version 2) | ecosystem: Host-associated > Arthropoda: Insects >... | reverse complement strand
CCCCTTTGTTTTTATGTCGGGTGACATCAGCGTAGTCAACCGTGCGCAGAAAAGTCAGCGCAATGTGCTAAGATGGCTGCTGCAATCACTGGGCAAAAGACATGCATATTAACCCTTATGCTGCGAACGTGGAGAATATGGTGAGCTCCTAATATTGCCAGCAAATGGCAGATGGGATTTAACTTGGCCTTTAAAGGGTTAAGGACAGACGAAAAGTATGATGCCAAATGGCATCACGGCTGGAAAGGGTTAATGGCCAAAAATTTCAGGGGAGATACCTTTGTAACATAGATAACAAAGAAATCAATAGAAGACTTTCAATTGGAAGAATGGCAATGACAAAACTAGAAAAGATGATGAAAGATCGGAATGTTAAGAAAGCTACCAAAATTAAAATAGCAGACACCATAATATTCCCGACAGTGACATACGCAAGCGAGAGCTGGACATTGCGGAAAAGGGAAAGGAAAAAAATCGATGCTTTTGAGCTATGGGCGTGGAGAAGAATTTTACGAGTGCTCTGGACAAAGAAGTGAACAAACTTTTCAGTTTTGGAAGACGTGAAACCCAAAAGATCACTTGAAGCGACAATCCTCCGATTAAAGTTATGCTATTTTGGTCACGTTATAAGAGCAAAAAGGCCACTGGAACGGGACATTATGCTTGGAAAAGTTGAAGGACACAGGAAGCAGGGAAAACCACGGATGCGATGGCTTGACAGCATCAAGGAAGCAAGCGGCCTGCGATTGGAAGACCTAAAAGAAGCAGTACAAGCTAGGAAAAAATGGCGTACGCTGGTAGAAGAAAAGACTCGGAATAGAGTACGGACAAATGTGAAGGGAATCCAGAAGGCAATGGCAAACCACTCCTGTACAGCTAAACTTGCGTAGAAAATCCTCCGTAGAATCACCAGGGGTCTAAGCTGACTCGACGGACTACTACTACTACTACCTTTGTTTGAGCAATGCAGTCTTTCGGGTCGGACGTGTATGAAATTTTAAACAATAGTCTCAATAACTGAGTTGTGCATGAAGAGCGTAACATAATATTTACGCACCTTGACATTTTTTATGTGTCGCTTATGGCGGAGTATACGTAAGGTTGAAGTACTGACTTACGCAACCACCACCACGACGCTGGGGGGGTGGGGGGCTATACCTGGGCTATAATTGATCAAGGTCCACCAGGCTTAGTGTCCAGGTGGACTACGAACTTCTTTCTCATGGCCTGGCAATGCATATTAGTATAATAATACGTTACATATACCACAAACCAACCATGCTGAAAATTTTGTCAGCTTTTCATTTCTTCGATGAAACTGAATAGTTCTTCTTGCTACTCATATGTTCCGGTAGCAACTACTCGCTCTCAGATCCATGCTGCCCATAGCTGGCACCGAGTAGGTAAGAGATCCGTGGTTACGAACTTTCCGATGTTGCGACGCCACACTGTTCCTTCATCTGTGGTTCGAACTTCGCGAACAGTGGCCGTTAACGATCAGTACCCAGAACGTGACCACTCAGGGGTTATCAAACAAATGGAACGAAATTCGCCACTGGCTGCACAACCATGGTGGTCCACGCCTGATCTGTGGTCCACGCACTAGATTAGTAGCTATGGCGCAGGCGCACGATTAGGCAATGACGGTTAGGCTGTGAAACTGGCAGAACGTCTGCTAAGATTTGCCAGTAACGTTGAAGTCGTGTCACAGCTGGAGTTGCTATTTCGGCATGAGAAATTTTTTAAGGACGATGACTAATTTGCAAATTGGACTTCTCATTGTAATGCACATTGTGTTTACGTATTTTAATACAGTTTGTTTCTGCCGTCAAAATCTACGGAAGGGAGGTGTGTGTATTTTTTTTTTCGTAAAAATCTGTATTTCAGGAACTTTAATATTTTAGATAAATGTAAATAAAAGGATATGGAAATTTGTGCCGTTGAATTAGAGCCTAGATCATCAAAATGAATTATATTAAACTTATACAGAGCGCCTACACGAGATTTTAATCAATTTGTAAAGAATCTACATGATACTTTGAAGCATCTGTATAAACCGAAAACGAACTTGTAATTTTTGAAGACATAACACAAATGATCTCACTGAAAGCAACGAAAAAAAACTAGCCTCATTTTTAACAACATAAAATCTGTTACACACCAAATTTTGCTCCAAGAATTCAAAGTAACTCACGTACTGCCATTGATAATATATTTGTGGGTAAAAGTGGAATAAATTGATCTTCTGTATCTCTCATAATAAATGGCCTATCAGACCACAATGCTCAAATTCTTACCATTAAAAATATTTATGCAACTATAAATTTCATTTGAAGCAGAGAAACAATCATGAACTTTTTTCAGGCCCTACTAAAATTAGAAGCCTGGGAATCGGTTTATATAGATAAAGATTCCAACCGTATGTTTAACTCATTTCTATGCACTTTCTTCAACATTTTCCAAGCTAGTTTTCCAGTTGAACACAAAAGTGTGAAAGACAAAAATGATTTGATTACACAAGGAACAAAAAAATATCTTGCAAACACATAAGAAGTTTGTATGTCTTCACTAAGAACAACAGTGATCCAAAAGCAAAAGCAAAATGTATAAAATTTGGTGAAAAGTTATAAAAGAAGCTAAGAAGCAACCCTACAGTACACTTATAGTATAATATGATAACAAAATAAACACAACATGGAACATTACAAAGAAAGAAACAGGAAAAGTACATTCAGTGGAACACATTCCCACCTTACTTGTGAATGATGAAAAATTAAAGGATCCAACAGACATGACCACTGCCTTGAATAATTTCTGTAATAATTAGTGGCAAATTAAACATTCAACAAAGAGAGAAAGGAGAAGCAATCTCAATTCCAAATTTCCTGGAAACTTAACCAGCATAGAAATAATCCCAATCACTGAAGCTGAGATAAAAAGTATAATACATTCCCTGAAACCAAAAAAATCGTCAGGTTATGATGAAATAGCAAGTGAAATGTTAAAAGCTTGTGCATCTTCATTAGTCACCCATTAAGCTACATTTGTAATCACAGGCTATATACAGGTATTTTTCCTGGCCGTCTAAATATTGTAGTAGTAAAACGACTTTACAAGTCAGGAGACAAAACTAGTGTGACAAATTACAGACCTATCTCATTTCTAACAGTTTTTTATAAGGTACTCAAGAAAGCTATGCACTGTAGATTAAGCCAACTCCTGCAGGCTAACATAATGCTGTTCACAGAACAGTATGGTTTTAGGAAAGAGGTATCAACTGAAGATGCTGCTTGCAGATTATTGGATAGTGTAGTCAAATCTATTAACCAAAAAATGCATGTTGGAGGAATTTTCTATGATTTGTCAAAGGCTTTTGATTGCATGAATCATGAAATGTTTTTAGCTAAATTACATTTCTGTGGAATTCAAGGAGTATCTGAAGATTGGTTCAGGTCCTCTGTAACTAATACAAGACAGAAAGTTGCAAGTAAAATGACCTACATCAACTCAAAATTTTCCCTCTGACTGGGGTACATTGAAACATGGGATTTCCACAAGGATCAATTCTAGGGCCTGTATTGTTCATAATATATATAAATAACCTTCCCCTTAGAATAAATTCTGTATCAGAACCAATATTATTTGTTGATGATACTAGTGTCATAATATCAAGCATAAATTTCGAAGATTTCTTTTCACTGTCAAAATTAGTTCTCTCTCGTATGATTAAATGGTTTGTTGCTAATAATTTAGTTCTAAATTTAGATAAAACAAATATAATGAAATTCGTAACCAAGAATTCATTGAACTATTGATGTAGTGATAATAAATACATCAATTGTCATTGGCCATACTCCATATATTGTAAATTTTATTATTTATATAACGTAAATTTTAACATTATCTGTACATTCGCATGCATAGCATTGTAAGGACTAATTAATTTATTGCTGTGAGTTTTAAGCTATTTGGTTGTGTTCTCCCTGTGGATGTTGACTGACCGAAACATGTATGAGCCAAATGAGGTGAAGTTCTGTTAGAAGTACAATGTGACCTAGAAGGAAAATTATACAAATCATCCACATTTCAAGCCAAATAATTTATTTGCAATAGTTTTAGGTTTTCATTTATAATAGTGTCACTCAAAATGGCCGCCCTATGCCTCGACGCAAGCCTTGAAATGCTCCAGCCACTCTGCTATCGCCACACACTCTGTCTCCAGGGGGATCTCTGCCACTGCCTTTACAAGGGATCTCATCAGGCTCTCCAGGCTGTTGTGATGCTTTCAGCATGCCATGTCCTCCAAAACAGCCCACAGTTTATTATCCAGGGGTTTGAGGTCTGCACTCCCCGAATGCCAATTCTCAGCACTGATGAAGGCCAGAAGGTTCCTCTGCAGCCACTCCTGAGTTGTCTTAGCCTTTTGGGCAGGAACTAAGTCCTGCTGGAAGACCCATTCCTGACCACTGAAGAGGGTCATGTTAAGATGTTTTACAACGCCTTGTAGCACGTCCTCTTGATACATTCAGACACCAGTTTCACCCCTTTCTTGCAAACATGAAGATGTGTTACCCCCTGATGGGACACCTCCCACCAAACCATGACATAGGAAGGGTGATGGCCTCCCTGCACTCTCGGAATGTTTTCCTTCACCTTACGGGACATTTGAGCATAAATCTTGTTGTTCTGATGGTTGTACTGCTCCTCAATGGAGAAGATTTTCTCATCCGTGAAGATGTTTTTGTTCCCGTTCTCAGCGTGCCACTGGAGGAGATGCTCTGCTCTTGTCCATCGGATCACCTTCAAAGCAGGAGTAAGGAGGTGTCCCTTTGAGTGGAGGTGCGCTCTCATGTGTTGATCGTCCCTGATGAGGCGCAACATTGATTGGCTGATGTGTTCGTCTCTCAGGACATGATCTTCTGTTTCCAGAGCAGATTTCGGCGAATCCACTCCCGCACTATTTTGATAGCGGCTTGAGCCCTCAGCCTTTTCAGGCATCCTGACAGGGCCCTGTCATCAACCCTCCAGAGTTCCTCATAATGTTTAATTGCCTGATAGAAATTTTCAATGGTTTTAAGAGTTTAAAAATTTGAGAATAGGATTTTCCATAATTGTAAAGGGCAGTCACAACCACATGGTTTCAATTGACACCCCGCTTCATATTGACACTGACAGATTTGAGCAAACTGCCTTGGTACAAGTATCGGAAGAGACAGTAGTCCAAAAACAGCTATCCTTACAACTCTCCTGCCTCACTGTCTCCAGCTTTGGACAACGTGAAAGATGTAACAGAACTTATGACAGGACTATGTATATTAATATAATATGTTCATTTGCTGGTACTAAGAGATTGTAATGGGGATATCAGTTTCAGTCAATCACATTTTACAGCTAACTGAACATAACCTTCTTAAATATTGTATTGTCATCCCGTTGTGTTTGTTAACCCTTATCCTGCTAACTTGGAGAAAATGGTGAGCTCCTAATAATGCCAGCAAATGGCAGATGGGATTTAATTCAGCGTTTAAAAGGTTAACCTGTGTTTACCCCGATATTCTTTTTCATGTATGTTGTCTACACTAAACGAAATATATGCATGTCATAACAGGACAGGTTTCAACTCCCCATGAAAAACTTATATTTTGTTCATTTATTATTATTATTATTATTATTATTATTATTATTATTATTATTATTATTATTATTATTATTATTATTATTATTATTATTATTATTATTATTATTATTATTATTATTATTATTATTATTATGTTCTCATATTTACTACACTTTCGTAAAAAGTTGCGTCACAAAACTGAATATGGTGATCCAAATTTTTTTAGTAGGCCTATTATAATTGTGAACTTTACATTCTGCTGCATATTTGTTTGTTTCTGTTAATACAGTGCACTTTTTTGTCTGTGTGTGCAGTGTGCTTGCAGTGTATTAAAATCCCTGAATATCAGCCTCCAAAAAGTTTGTTTCACTACACCATTGATTTTTTTGGCATAACCCTGTTTTGCCATGTAAAATGCATTTAGTTTCAGTATACCCACAAAAAAAAAATCCAGTGTGAATGAAAACAGCAAAATACTTACTTGGCAACTTTTACCAAATCATTTAAAACAGCTTTTATCTCGCCTTGTCAGTTTTTTTAACTGTCATGAAATGTTCAGTATGCATAAGTTTTATGTATTCTTTGCCTACCCACATTGTAATGTACTCAACTGGACTACTCTGTGACTTCTTACTGATGGAGTGCATTTGACTGTTACTAAACAGGCTGTTTTTATAAAAAGTTTTGTTGAGGTTACAGTTATCCTTCTGAATTTAAAGCAGATTATGGTCAAAAAATGTGTTGGGAACTGAATAATTGCAGCAGTTAATAATTTGTTTTCCTTACATAAGTATGAAGGTAATTACATAAAAAGGTAGAATATCATTCTGTGTGTTTTACAATTTTTTGCTTCTCTGATTATTTAAGTCATACAAAGGAGTTATATATATTTTGAAAATCAGTACCAAGTACCATCTTGAGTTCTGGCTATAACAACCAGTACATACCTAGTTGTAAGAACATCGCTGATGTCTGGGACTGCTGAAGTCAGTGCACAGGGGACAAATGTTAGTATTATCATTTATTGTGTCCTGAAGGGTGCACCCGACTTGATGTGTCTTTGTGCAGTTAACAGGTTATTTTGTCATGCTGCCTTTAGCTGATTAAATTTTGTTACATTATTAGCAATCCAGTCCACACAAACACAACACTCAAACACTATACGTTCATTTATTATTATTTTCTATGATGTGTTGGTTGTTCATGATAAAATACACGCATTTTATCAGGTTGACTGTGAAGGCGAAGCCTCTTCAATAGCACACTTTTCCGTTATATACTTGTATCTTCTACCCGATGATGGGCAAATAATTGGCTGAAACATGTCATAGAAAATAACAGTAAACAAATGTATAGTGTTTGGGTATTGTGTTCATGTGGATTGGATTGCTAATGATTAACAAGCCCAAAGGAATGGTGTTGCCCAAATTTGTTTCAGTACATTGTATTGGAAATTTTCATTTAAAATGCCTAGTAAATATTAAGGTGTGTCCAGAATTTCCTGAACTCACCGCTAGAACCATGAATGCAAGTGTTACAGTTCTACCACTAGGTGCCATAGCACTGCTGTCTTCTGTGTCGGTTTAGTGTGGCTATAGCCCTAACCTTCCCCATTGCTTGTCATTATTTGTTTACTGTTGTGCATGCTACGTGCAATCTGCGATTTTATAATGGCTGAAAAATGCATTTGCATTCAGCTTTGCCACAGACTCAGAAACATTGTGTTATAAATGGGTGATATACTCAAACCAGGTTTCAGTGACAGTGCCACGGGGATAATACAGACTTTTAAGTTGTTGTCTTGATTCAAGTGTAAGGAAATTTTGTTGAAAGTTACAAATATTCAAATCATCCCTCTACTGGTTGCACAGACAGAAATGGTGAGAGTTTGCAAAATTGTCAACCAAGACCAATGAAGTGCCATTTTGGAGAAAACTGTCAGTTTTGGCCTCCCTAATGGAAAATGCCAGCGAATTTTAAAGGAAGACGTGATCATGGGCATGCCTCGTCAAGGTTTGTACCGCAGTTGCCCGCTAATGAGTAGTCCAATCGCGATTCTTTGCCACTAAAACTATGGCTGTAGTTCATGACAATCCTTACTCACCTGATTTCGCCTCTTGTGGTTTCTTCTTTTTTCCAAGATCAAAACTGCAACTAAGAGAGCGTCATTTCCTACATGTGATTCCAAAAAGTCAGAATGATTCTTCTGGCAGTGGCAGAAATCTGTCCCCATTGCATTAAATGTGAAGGGGGCACAACATTGAATAGGAAGAAGGATAAGCATACTAATATCTTTTTGTTATCTTCTCTGTGCCAAGACATGTGGATATCCTAAGCAGGCTAACTGAATTTATAAGTCTGATGTGTATTTGTAACATATGTGATTCAAGTCATGGCAGGGCCTCAGGCTATCCGGATTGGTGCTTTTCATGGCTTTTGTGAACCACAACCAGATGAAATCTGACATTTAGTGCTTCAAATTTGCCACAACCACCTTCATCTTACTGTAAATACTTATTGTCTCTGCACATTTGTTGACATAATACAGTCATTGCCTTTAGTACAGTTTCAGGAGATAACACATACAAGTGGTATGTTGATTGCAGGATTTTCATTAATGTTTCAGAAATTGTGGAGGTTGCAGGGACGTAGCAGTGAGATAAAGTGAATAATCACCATGTCAATAACTAGCACAGCGACACTTGCCAACATATGGATGTCATGTCAACAAAAAGTAAGTACTCGTATTTGTAACAGTGAAATGAGTCCATGATACCCATCAACAGGTGCATGGTTATAGTTATTAGGTATTAACATATTTTTGTACAATGGATCATTCTGAGGAAATTTCACATGTATGATTGTGATTCTTTATACGTGTACTCTATTCTTTGTAAGTTGCAATGCATCGATGGACTATCCAGAACAAGCTTCATGAAAATCCTGTAAGTGATTTCAGAGTTGAATCATGCAGGGAGATAGGCCATTCAGATTTATCATTATTTTGTGCATTAAGAGGATCTGTAATGTTGACATTTTAAGCTGGCCTGGGAGGAAAGCAGTTGTGAAGAGAGTACTGTGTGGATTGCTAAAGCCAGATCTTTCCTTGCAGTACTGACAACGTGAGCAGTGGTATTTAACCATTAGTGCAACTCCCACCCCTTTGGTTCTCGACATATATTATTGAACCACATAAAATATTGCTGAAGTAGGGCAGTTATATGAGTGTAAGATGTAGCATAACTTTAAAATGAAAGAGATTTTTAATTTTACAGTAAAATAGAGGAAAGCTTGGCATGACTCACACCCTGATGGGGTGGCTGCACGTCCATATGATCACTGCCTTAGAGGGTTATCATCTGCTTCTTTGAACATCTAGTTCCTATAGCTAAATATTCCCTCACATTTTTGAAAACATAATTTTAAGGTCTGTTACTGTAAAAATTTCTTATCAAATGGCTCTACTAAAGAATGTATAGAAAGTAAAATGGAATAAGTCTCATTAAGAGGGGTTTTCAAGTCATCTGGGCTCTGTTAAGATAGAGAAGCTTACTACCAAATGTGTTGGAGCTTGATAAGTGAATAATGTTTGAGGTTGTCGAATGTATTTGGGTAAACAGACCAGCTGAGTAATACTGCTTAGTGCTACAATTGACAGCATTCCATTAGAATAATATCCAGTGTTTGTTGTGGAGCTCTTAGTCACTGACAACTGATGAAAAATTGCAGCTAGGGATATATATCTTAATATTGTGTGTACCGTGCATAGTGTAAAAGTAAACGCATAAAACCAGCTTTACATGCTCTGGAATATGTACCCAACAGATGCACCCATGGAGTATCAAAACATGTAGGAGGAGATCTGATGCATCTGTTGATTGTATATTCCAGAGCACGTAAGGCTGGGAATGTATAATTTGCATGTTGTTAGATTATCAACATACCTGCCACCTGTGTATGTAATATTTTTTAAAATTGGTTGCATTTGTGAATATGGTGGTGGTATGAGTCTGTGGGGTGATGAAGACTCTGCTCTTCTGGGATTTTATAACATGTCAGTGGGTAATTAGTGCCCAATGTTTGGAAGGATGAATCCAATACAATACTTCAAAATGTCTGGTACTCCTTACCCTATGACAGATTGTTACATCCCAGAAGAACTGAACTTTTAGCAGTACTGCTGTGAAAACCTCGTAGTTTGCAATGGGATCATATCTGACAAATTTAATATAAGAATCTTTTATAGAATTAAGTAATATTTTTTTAAACACAAGAAACAGTGTAAAATTTTTGCATTAAAAAGTACTGACTCTAGCAACATGTGATCATCTGACCATTTTTTGGTGCATTCACAAAATTCCGAAAACCGTATATTAGCTTCATCATGTCTGTCTGTCTGTCTGTCCATCCGCATGGAACAACTGAGCTCCTACTGGACGAATTTATATGAAATTTGAATATTTTTCAAAAATATGTCGAGAAAAGCAGTTTAATTCAAATCTGACCAGATAATGGGTACTTCACATAAATGCCTATACACATTTAATGTACATTTATGATAATATCTTGTTAATTTCTTGTTGGAATGAGAAATGTTTGAGACAAAAGTTGTAGTGAAAAACAAAACACTCAGTCTATGTTACTTTGTGTCCTTTATGGTACCATGTGGAAAAATATGGTACAGCCATACAGGCCACAGACGACAGTATGGCACATGCACGTTATGGGCTGGATGCCCAAAGCTACAGACGCACACTCAGAATATGTAACACTTCAAGTTTTTACATGGCAACTATGTTTATGTGAACACGCCTCAGTGTTATGTTATACATACTTTGCCTGTCTTATTATGTTATACATACATTGCCTGTTAAAAAAGTAAAATTACTTTACATGCCATGAAGGCATAGGAGGGGAGAATAGGTGTAGTTTCTCTCATTCTTAACGTCACGCTAGACAGAGGTGAGCTGTTAGCTTCGTGCCTCAACTGCTTGACCCCGAGAGGTCACCATTACCCATTGAAGAGGAGGGTGGGTGGGACCCACAACAGGTCTGGAGGTTTCTGCGAAGACAAAATCCTGTTCCCCACACCGTGAATCAAACCACTGTTTATCGAACTTCCAGCCCATAGCTTAGTCACTATACTGACAACTTTATCCTTGCTTTTTTTTTTTTTTTTTTCACAAATTAGTGACGTTAATGAATGAACTGAATGGAAATTTGTATTTTGTTGTACACCTGCATTATTTACATGAAATATTGACAACACAACATTAATTTAGTTATTAAGCTATTAATTTAGCTTTGGATACCAAAAATACTGGAAGATGTCTAGTAATCTTGTTATGCATTTTGTTATTAAATAGTATAATTTATTGTTGCACCATAATATTTCTGAGGTCTCTGCCCAAGTTATGAGGCAAGGTGTCTGGCATATTCCAAGCATAATCCTGCGCCGTATTTTGATATCAAATGTGGTAGCAGAGGTGTTTAACCCTTTAAAGCCCGAATTAAATCCCATCTGCTATTTGCTGGCTTTATTAGGAGTTCACAATTTTCTCCACGTTAGCAGGATAAGGGTTAAATTTTTAACCTTTAGGCTACT
>Ga0268261_10003751_pt1 | contig 11223 bp, 6 predicted proteins | sample TergutNc150P1_FD_190353 | JGI IMG/M metagenome (GOLD analysis project Ga0268261, IMG submission 190353) | Nasutitermes corniger P1 segment gut microbial community from laboratory colony in Florida, USA - Nc150 P1 (SPAdes) (version 2) | ecosystem: Host-associated > Arthropoda: Insects > Digestive... | reverse complement strand
TTTTTTTTAGGGCTTCACTTCTGCTGCACATACTGGGTAATGATATATTTCTCAAGGACTCTACTCCATGGAATTCGGTAGTCAGCCTGCTCAGTTACATAAGCCATAACCAACTTACATAACCACTCAATAAATTGATGCAGGCTACTTCTTTAGCACTTAAAAATGTTATGACAGTACAATGCAAGGTGAAGATGAATATATATATATATTTTCATCTTCACCTTGCAAATTATAAAGTTTAAAAATTTGTCCATTTCTGATATCTTTGATCTGACATCTTTAATGAAATGAAGCCATTCATACTTGGTGTATGCTGGTCAATGTTATACAATTCAGTGCTTGTTTCTACTACACAACCTTAACACAACTTGGGTGGGGGAAGATTAAAATAAAAATAAAAATAAAAAGATAAAAATGAAATAAATAAAAAAAGGAAAATTTAAATTAATATTTGCACTAAATGAGCATTATGCACACAAAGGAATACAAACTGACATATTTTGAATAATATGTATTCTGTGTTTTATAAACCATGGAGTTAATAAAGGAATGTAGCTGTCATAAAAAGTAAATCAACATTAAAATGCTAATCTGTTGACCATTTACTTCAAACACTTCAAAATAATAAGCAACAAATACCAAGAACAGACTCCAAAAATCCCCTAACTTTAATCTGCACAGCAACATGTGTGTTTTTAAATACATTTCCTACAAAAATTGGCTGCAATTCATCACACATCCATGAAAACTTATGCAGGGCATGCTAGTTAATCCTAGCTAGTCAGTTTGTTCAGATTTTGAAGTGGCACCTCAACATCTCCTGCAAGTTTGTAGAATTATTGACATTAAACCCTTCCAAGAGCAACTGCCTAGAAAATAATGTAACATTCATTAGATCTAGAGAACATGACATTCCATATAGTAAATCAAGAATGAAAAAATGAAAGGTAGTGTTCCTAGTGAATATGGACCACGTTCAAAATATGCACTAATTTTCCATTATCTTTTTTAATACAGAGAGTATTTACATCAATGGAATGCTTGCTGTAGATTGGATGATAACATTGCTGCACAGTAAACGAGGATGCCAACCACTCTGCAGAGCTCAGTCCTGCGATAAAAAATACTTTCTGCAGGAAGAGTACCTGTGTTGTGGTATCAATTTCTGCTATGTAATCTACTGTTTTTTTCCATCACATAACACACAACAGACATGAATGCTTCATTCATATATCAATGTATTTAGTTACTAGCTTCTATTACTTTACAACACTAAATGCCAATGATGATTACTTGATACCCATCCTTGAAGTCACACATTTAAATATCTGCATTCTTAGATGATGTACAAACTTATTCATACATTTCCACCAAAGGAAACAGTATGTTTGTAAACACCAGATATGCTCCAATAAACATGAAAAGCTTATTAGATTTCAGTTCACCAAGTACATAATGCATGATTTTTACATGTGTATTTCCATAAATAAATTCAACCTCTAATATTGCTTCTTCCCACTGTGTAGTTTGTGGGGAAAAGAAGTGAATCTTCTTATTCAAGGCAGACAATAAACCACTTTCTTTGTAGTTACTTCAGTGACTGCACAAGTAGCATGCACATATCTACTCTCCTTACAGCATACTAGAACATGTTACGTAAATCCCATAACAGAAATTATGCCTTAATTTAGGCAGCAACCGGAAAAATTAAGTACTTACACATGATAAAACTTACAATAATGAAAGCTATTGGATTTATTTTAGGAAATGATTTGCATATATAATGAAAAATGCAGTTCTGATGGATATGTATTGTGGAGCACAGTGAACTTAATTCACTTACCACCCAGTATGGGAAGATGGAGGAAGACATGGGGGAGGGGGGAAGAGAAGAAAATAAAATAATTACAATAAAAATGTTAATTACTATGCTATGCCAAAATGCTTCCCTCTCTTTATGCATTACATTCTACATACATTTCTGTGCTGCCTTTCCCTCTTGATACTCAGACATTAAATCTCCTTTCATGCAAACACTGCACCTCTAAGGAAGTAACATATTTCACTGTGTGTTCATGTAATATAGCGGAAAAACATGCCCTTTGGCAAAGCATCATCGGCAAGAAAATTGGCATGCTTAATATTAGTGTATAAGTTTCAAATATGGTAAACGAACCCCTCCAATGTAGCAATCTCCATGACTATAAATTCTTCATTGGCACATGTGCAAGTGGCTGATGTGAGAGTTTTACCACATTCTTGCAGATGCTGTACACTGCATCTTCTCTGTGCTCATTCTAGTTCATGTCTGGTTTGTGGAAATATATATGCACAATCCAAGTTGAAACATAAGAAAGCTTAAGACTCCTACAGTGAAACATGACGAATGGCTGCATCAAGATCAAGCAGACTGATATCAGTGCAATGCTTACTTTGATATGCTAATTCAGTAAGGTGAGAAAATGCAGTTTATGACTCATCAATTTCTGTAAATAAACTGGTTAAATGTCACAAAACGTCCATATGTTGTTTCTTCTACATGACTCTACACTTTGAAATAAAAATGATCCTGGTATGAATAAAAAATTGGTATAACTATCAAATAACTGGATAATAAGATATTATTTCTGTTTAGTATTACACATACCTCAGGACAATTTAAAACAAAGAAAACTTACCCACTTCCTTGTAATGTAGACAAGTTATTTCTCAGAAGTACTTTGCCTTTGTAAGTTATGTATGTCTCCTTTAGAGAGAAATACAGGAAACAGAAACACTATTTCTGCTTGACAGAGCACAATATCTATCAGAACTAGCCAATACAGAATTAATTACATGCAGAATAATGTTACTGTTTGTTGATTCTTTGATGTCATACTGGAAGGAGAGCAAACTGTGATTTTAGAGCTGATGGAAGTGATCATAATTTAATTAAGACAATGGAACATTGTTTTAAATGCTGTATCAAAAATTATCAACAAGAAATTACAAAGCATCAGAAAATATAACAATAGGGCAATGCAAGTACTACAACTACATTTAAATTACATGAAAAACAAGACAGGAAATGGATGCAATATTCATCAGTAATGTTTCAAAATATAAAACATATGTGAAACATCACATTTCAGCAGGTAATAACAATTTTTAAAGTAATATACTTTGTTGTAATTTCTTCATCCAGTATTTTATTGCCATACAAGTCTCTCAGATGATTCAACCAGTTCAAGAAGACAATAAAGGGGGATGTTTACTCAGAGTACATTATTATTTAGGAAGGAACATACTAATTTAGGTCATGCTATCATTTAATGAGCACTCGCACTTTATTAACTGTGTTTAGGGTTCCTATGTGAAAGCTAATTTATGGTTGTGCAGCAAGCGGGTATTAACCTTTAAGAACCGTGCATCCTATATATAGGACTGGCGTACCACTACCCTCCAGATGTTGTATTTTATATATATATTTTTCAACAACTATAAGTACTGAATATTTTAAACATGCTGCACACTATCTGTTTTTCTCTTCAAAATGTCATTTATTTCATAATGCTACCTTTTTTGGTTCATGCATTATTCACATTTTACATACAGAGTGTGCTAAAATTTAAATGTAAAATTTAAGGTTTGTGGCCCTACCATGAACACAGCACGAGTGTCACCACAATACGAAGGTAAAACCAGAGGCTGCCATTGCAGTCACTGAGCTCCTGATGATGGGCGGGAAAATGCCCGAAACATGTTGAGCTGTAAACAAATGTCAGGATAATAAACTGAAAAATTGTTGCATCAGGTTGGTGATTTATTTGAATTAAATGTAAAACTTCAATGCCAAAAGGTTAAATATTATGTATCTAATTTACAGTGTTTGCAAATGAGATTGTGATCTTCTGCCAGAAAAAAAGGGCACACTGTAAGACATAGTAACATGATAAACTACAAGATGATTATTATTATTATTATTATTGTGGTGGTGGTGGTGGTGGTGGTGGTGATGACGACGACGATGACAATGATTCTAATCCAGTTCTAACAGGTTATGATGAAGGAAAATGTGTATTACATTTACTTTACATTTACTATGTTTATGCATTTTTTGGGTTCATATTCGAAAATGAACACATTTTGGACAAAAAATCTGTTCCTGTCCTAACGGTGGAGAATAAGTACTTAGTTGGGTCCACTGATGTCCAAATATTGACAACAGTACTTTCTGTTGGGCCACAATGTGACAAACGCGCGCACCTGAAACATGAGTATAATTATGCATAAAAGCATGCAACATGCAAAAGACCTCCATCCTGTCTCAGTGCTTCTTTGGTGGTGGTGGTGGAGGAGAAGGAGACACTAATTCAAGAAAACAGAGATGTATTTTATTTTATTTTTTATTTTTTTATTTTAATACATGTACTGCACATCTTTCATTAATTTGTATTATGACCAACAAATGCAAAATTAATTCACAAATTATCACACTCCTACATGTTTTGACACTAGCGTGTCATCCTCTGGAAGCTCGACACACACTCAGACTCAGTGTATACCGAGCCACTGTGACAGTAGCATCAACATACAGATTGTATATACAGCCACCACACAAAATTACTTCTTGAGAATTGTAGCAACAAAATGATTTTAACCAATTTTATTGCAAATAGGACAATTTTAATGTTTCAAAGATTTTATAATATTGAGATTTCAATGACTATAATGAGAACTTGCATAAAACCTATGTAAAACATCTTAATTTTAAATTGTATTACCAACAGCTGCATTTGAAATACTTGTGTATCTTAGCAAGGTACTGATTAAAGCTCCCTGAGGATGACACGATAGTGTCGAAACATGTAGGAGTGTGATAATTTGTAAATTAATTGTGCATTTGTTGGTCATAATACAAATTAAAGAGATGCATTTATTTACCTGCCTACATATATGACAAAATATGGATTAAATAAAACAAATGGGGACAGAAATATATCTCAACCCCCACCACCATCCCAATTAGCCACATTTTTCTTACCTACCTAACAATTCACTGACTCATGTTCTTCAAGTTATTCCTGTAGAAACAACTGGCAAGTATAACATAATTTTATACAATGAAACAATGGATGAAGTTTTACAAGCAAAGTACTACCATTTTATGCTCAATGTTATTCTTAGGTGAATACATGATTTCCTTCATTACAATCTCCACTTTTCTTCCTGTTAGTTGTGAAATTCATCTAATTAAAACAGAAACTGCTTTTCCTTTGGGTTCAGCACCATGGTTTATCTGGAATTCCATATCAAATTATACAACTCCTAATGTAAATTACAAAAATATGCATTATGTTTATTGGGCAGTAATTCTTAAACATTAACACTACTGCCATACTCAACACAAATTTAGGAGAACAAAGCAAGTAATGTGACACATCTAGCTATCACCTTGTCAAAACAAACACTTAAAAAGCACTGACAATTATCATCACCTTCACTGTTAACATCAGCACTTAACTGAACCAATGAACTCCAACTCAAACAACATAAGATGCAGTACATATTGCACTACCCAATATTAACACTATATGACAATCAGACTGTTAACCAGAATACAAAAAGTCACATGACACAAAGATTTAAAAGACACACATGGTACCACAAAATTTAGAAACTTTTCACAGCGTAAATAATATACATAATTAATATGTATTAACATGACTATGGACAAATGAGCAACAAATATAAATACACAGTGCTCAATGAACCTTCTACATAACCATATTCAAAATGAATTAAATTACTGACTCCATCAGTACACAGTACATGTCAATTCACTTCACTGCAAAATTAATTTCTCAATCAATAAGTTTTAACACTAACAGTGTGTGGTATAAGATTTGATCAAGAGATCCTGAGACTGAACTTTTAGAGGAAAAATTAAAAAGTGATTACAGTAGACTTGTCTTTGTTGAAGCACACATGGTACTCTATAATGAGAGTACAATTTTAATGTGGGGAAAAAACGAACACCATCCAGTACAAAATCTGGCTAACATCATAAGCATGGCACACACACACACACAATTTTTGCACAGCATAAGGACACTGTATTTATGCAAAGGGATAACTTCCATCATTTGTGCCTAGAGCATGATTTATATAACTCACCAGAGACATATTATTCCTAATTCCAAATTCTCTGCTGTAAAACTACTCATTCCATACTAACACCCTCTGATTATAAAATCTGAATGTTTAAGTGGCTAATGCTAAAGTTGGCGACTGAACACAATCATGAACCACTTCCATCCACCTCCCCTCCTCAAAACTTACTAGCCTATCATCAATTTTAATCTTACCCAGTATTCTGTACTTAACTTCATTTAAGGTCCACATACTTTCCTGAGTACTTTGTTTCCCAGTATTTGTAATTCTTGTTCTTCCCTTAAAGTAATAGAGATTTTCACACTCATATATAAAACTTTCAGACTCCGAAGACAAATTAACTAACATCATTTTACAATGCATTTTACAAACTGAGATGATGACACAAATATTATACAGGAAAAAAACATGAAGGGGTAGATAAAGACAAAACCATTTTTTTCTATTTAGTTATTACAAATACCAGTCTTATAAAGGTCATTTGGGCAATGGGAATTTTTGTACAAAACAGTTCAAATAATTCGGTATGCTGAGACCCTATGGATAATCTTAAAATCATTACTGGGCATGGTTCATGATAGGATGGTAACATACAATATATCAGATCAAATACGCATGAATAAAAGAGAGGGAGAGAATGTATTTACTACAAGGTAACTCTCATGCCAAGGATATCCTGTGCTGTTACTTGAGCTTCCAGATTCGTACGTCTGCTCTATTACTGTGTACTGATTTTAACCATTACAGTGCATTGATTAAATAAGTACATTACTTATCTCTGCATTTGTTACCTTAAATTGGAGTTGACAGGTTTTGGAAGTGAAGTATTATTACATACTCCCATGGTATGGAGATGACATACAAAGTCAGTCTGTAACATTTCCGAACTTTTGAATAGGCACACCAACATGAAGGTGAAGGTCCTGCTGGTTGCAATGCATAGCAGTGAGTTTCCTTACACAAATGCCACAAACTGGATCATTCTAGTTTGTTTCATCTTTGTGCTGTGTTTAGTGCTGTGAAGACGTGTCTTGCTTGCTCGGCAATGTTTCAGCAATTAAGAAAGGGTGATTTTCATGAGCATGAGGTTTGTGTGAAATTTTGTTTCAAATTATTGAAAATGTTTGCAGAGACTTTTGAAATGTTAAAAAAGCATGTGGGGATGAAGCCATAAGTACAACACAAACCCATGAGTGCTACAAACGTTTTAAAGAGGGCCGAACTTCAATTGAGGACATTGAACGTTCAGGAAGACCTTCAATCAAAAAATGAAGAAAAAATTCATAAAGTTCAGAAAGTTATTCACTCCAATCATTGTTTGACCATTCATAAAGTAGCTGAGGAAGCTGGAATTTCAAAAACCATTTGTGACGAGGTTCTCACCGAAAATTTGGGCACGCATCTTGTTTCAGCCAAATTTGTGCCATGCCTGCTGAGTGAAGATCAGTAATAAAATCATTTCGATATCAGTAAAGATACTGTCAACCGTGCAAATGCTGATGAAAACCTTTTAAAGAATACTGTCACAGGTGATGAAACTTGAGTTTACGGCTATGATGTTGACATAAAAGCCCAATATTCGCAATAGGTCTCAAAAATGTCATCAGAACGAACCAAGCATGGCAAGTTCAGTCCAATATGAAAGTGATGCTGACTGTGTTTTTTGATTGTAGGGGCGTAATTCATCATGAATTTCTACTTCATGGTCAGATGGTGAACAAGGAATATTATCTGAAGGTGATGAAAAGGTTGAGAGAGGCAATGAAGAGAAAAAGGTCTGATATGTGGTGGGGAAAAAATGGCTGCTCAATCAAGACAACACTCTGGCACATTCCTCCCTTCTGATTCATGATTTTCTCATAAAACATGGACGATGCTAATCCCCCCGCCTCTGTATTCGCCAGACCTTGCACCAGCACACTTTTTTCTCTTTGCCAAGCTGGAATCCATACTGAAAGGATGACGATTTGAGTCTGTTTAGGAGATTAAAGAAAATTCACTATCAGAGCTACACAGTATTACAAAAGAGGCATTCCAAGAATGATTCCAAAACTGGAAGAATGCTTCCTAGTGGAGGAGAGTACTGCAAAGGGGAAAAAGCCCAACAGCAACAAAGTGAGAATACAATTTATATAAATTGTTCGGAATCTTTACAGAGAGACCTCGCACACAGAAACCAAACTAAATTTTGAACAAACCACCATTCCGCATGACAATCAGACCGATTAGCTACCTGTATTACTGCGACAACTATGATGCTCTCTTGGAACTACAGCACTTGAAACACTTCTGCTATCTCTTGCTGCGTTGGGTCTCGTCCACTTGATCCTGAAGGTGTCGCAACCGGTCTAGTAGCGAGCGTTTCTCTTCTAACAGAGAAGCAACATCATCTTGAGCAGTTGCTAGACACGATCGCAGAATCTGAAAAATCAAAGCCTTACTGCGGTATTTAATAGCCTTTAAAATCAGGTAGAGTGAATGCTTAAGTTGTGAATAACAACAACTTCAGTACTTTTACAAGCACCAATTTAGAATAACCATTATCTCTGGTTACTTTCAAAGTTCCTTCTTCATTATTTTTCTTAGTCACTGCATATCAAGGGATCTGGTAAAATGGTATATTGGAGGCTCCATTCATTCTATGCCAGTAAGTTACCTTAAAGTGTGTCCATGCACACACAAAATGTCATGGCCATAGTTTCCTTTAGGATGGGAAATTTATGTTTCTGGAACTATATGTTTTTTACATAGTGCACTGTGTTTCACATTAGTTTTTGCCAGATTCATGAATTATCACTAATACTTTATTTACTTATTTTTAATAGAACTTTGAATTACTAAGATTATTCATCACCAAATTATAGGATGATGGTGAATTAATTGGAAAGAATGTGCAAGGAAGTATCATGGGCTACAGAGAGGTACTAAAGAAACCTGCAAAAAGCTGCCAGAACAGCTAGTCTAAGAAGAGGTTTGAAATCAGGGCCTCTGGGATGAGGAATAGGAATGCTAACCAGAAGTCCATGACAGTGGCAGAACTGCTTTATTTTAGGTTCATCATACAGAGATATGGCAATAGTTTGTCATAATACCACTAACTTGGCTCTCCTCTGTTGACTGACGCAGGGTGTGGTTTTCCTTCGATACCCTCTCTAATGCAGCCAGTCGCCGTTTCAGTTCTGCATTCTCTGCTTGCAATTGTTTGTTTGAATGTTCCAGAGCTGCTAGGTGCCTAACAGTATCTTCACTTAAAATCCCACCAGAAGCAGACATGTCTCTAGGATGATGAACTGTTTTCACCACATGGAAACAAAAACAAATTTAAAAAGTCTACACATAAATATCCCTCCCAAAGTCCAGCCCCAATGTCTATGCCACAGGAGGGTTGCTGCGCCTTGGGGTGAAGTAAAGTATTGCCACAGAAACCAACAAAGCACAACTGAAACCCTGAAAAGAATAGATGCTAAGGTTTAGGGCAAGTTGTGGCGGGAACAGAAAGCTGACTGTGGATATTAATAATGCTTTTAAAATAACAAAAAGTGAATGGAGACCTTCTGTATCCTGACCCATACAAAACAGAAATACTAGTGCAGGAAGATGAGAAAGAAGTGGTAGAAGAAGACAAAGATGTAAACATCCTGTAACTAAGAGTAAAATTCCTTTTAAAATTAATCATTTGTGTCATATTTTAAATGGCACATCCCATTGTCTGACAACCATATTTAAATGTTCAGAGGTTTAAGACTAACCTCTGAAGTCCAGTAGGTTAGAATAGTGTAATGATACTATGAACGTAATTATTCACACTCATGTCCACCTTCTCCTCTTCCCTAGAAACCTTCCCTTTTTTCTCTTCAAATACACTGCATCTTCCCCACGCATTTACAATAAGAAGAGTTTTAATTCGATCAATGATTTATAGTTAGATTTTGCGACAGTACTGCCAGCAGGGCACTGTCACTTCAAAGGACATGTATACAAGCTGGTATTAACTGATGATCCCATTTGTATCAGATGTTAAACTTCTAAAGCAAAGGAATCACATGTACTGTGCTACTTAAAGTTTCTTGCGGGACTGTAACCTAGAAGCACACCCATTTAATCCCAGCAATTTACAAAACGTCCCAAACAGCACACTCTGCAGAGCTGCTCATAAGATAAACAACGAAGACACAAAACAGATTACTGGTTACAATTCAATGGCAGTACAAACTCCCACCCCTTTCTAGTTCATTCTAACTGTGGATATTGGCTTGGGACGCTCAAAACTAGACTGTGGCTCAAGAATAAAAAGTTGTGAATGAAGGGGTTATTTAAGGAGACCTGAATTTCAAAACATAAATTAAATCACTCCACAACATGCATACAGTGTATAACATCATTATATTCAAAACAATGTTCTGTATCAGCTAGAATTAATACTTCTTAGGTATACAAAACAGGGAGATGAGATGCTCTATCGCCATTGCTTTTCAACTTTGCTTTGGAGTATGCCATTAAGAGGGTTCAGGTAAACCAGGATGGCTTGACATTAAATGGCACACATCAGCTTCTGGTTTATGCCGATGATGTTATCATATTGGGAGGAAGCGTACATACTGTAAAGGAAAATGCTGAAGCTTTAGTAGTTGCTACTAACGAGATTGGACTAGAAGTAAATGCTGATAAAACGAAGTACATGGTTATGTCTCGGGATCAGAATGCAGGGCGGGGTCACAGTGTGAAAATTGATAATAGTTCCATTAAAAGGGTGGAAGAGTTCAAATATCTGGGAACGATGCTAACAGATCAAAATTCTATTCAGGAAGAAATTAAGAGCAGATTGAAGTTAGGGAAAGCTTGCTATCATTCAGTGCAGAATCTGTTGTCTTCCAGGCTGCTATCCACAAACTTAAAGATCAAGACGTAAAGAACTACACTTTTGCCCGTGGTTTTGTATGGGTGTGAAACCTGGTCGCTGACATTGAGGGAGGAACGCAGGTTGAGGGTGTTTGAGAATAGGGTGTTGAGGAAAGTATTTGGACCTAAGAGGGACGAGGTGACAGGGGAATGGAGAAAGCTGCATAA
>Ga0268261_10003750_pt1 | contig 11224 bp, 11 predicted proteins | sample TergutNc150P1_FD_190353 | JGI IMG/M metagenome (GOLD analysis project Ga0268261, IMG submission 190353) | Nasutitermes corniger P1 segment gut microbial community from laboratory colony in Florida, USA - Nc150 P1 (SPAdes) (version 2) | ecosystem: Host-associated > Arthropoda: Insects >... | reverse complement strand
CCCCCCCCACATCAGCAACATCCCCAAAATAAATAAAACACAAACTCATGACCTGTACTTTTGGAACAGACACCCAAAAACCAAGAGCTTCAACTCAGTCCCAGCCCCCCAGAGGTTCAACCAATTCTCCATGTGTCTCCAGTAACACAGTCATCATGCTGTGCTTTTTATAAGATTACATTCTGATGATCTGAATAACAGATTACCCTCCCCATCAGAATTAAAAAAAAAAGCCCTTCTCCTGAAGTGCTGAAGGTAAAAGGCAATATATGAATGTATTTATGACATCAGATTATGAATTTTCAAAGCTATTTTATGTGCTCTGCTTTGTGTAAAGTGCTAACTTCATCATCATCATTATCAGGGTTTTAGGCCTCATGACCTGTTCTGGTCCCATTAACAATCTAGAAGTCTTCTGAGGGGTCGTTCTTGGCTTCATTTCCCATGTGGTTGATTTTCCGCAATTAAGTGTGGCAGTGTGACTCTGTCCAAATTAAAAGAGCACACAATATTTGTTTTAATTTCTTTTCATTTAATTTTGTAATCTGTATTTTTATGATATGCAATGAGTATCCAGGAACAAAACCCCAATTCATAACACTGCCTTTATGCATAGTACATATTCATACGATGGCTCACTCCTTGACCGTCATACAGAAACCCGTTAGGTTGCTTGTACAAGTGTAACCTGTATAAATTAAACTTCTGTTTGTGCCCAAACTTTTACTTAGTACTCACCGGAGGGCAGAACGCAGCGACCAGCGTCGTCTCCATCGCCGATACTTCATAACCTCAAAGAATGACTGAAGTACTTCACACCGATTATTTTGGTCACGCCTCAAACAGAAGCATTCAAGCTCCTCCATGAATGGCTCCATCCCCAACAGCATCTGTAGGGTGGCATTCATCCAACAACGGTTGCTGCCAGGTGGGTTTGGAAACCTGTAAGTCACAATCTCCTGAAGTGGAATCATTCTAATGTTGTTGTATAGACAGTACACCCAAAAGCAGCCAAGTAATCCCTCCATAAAATTGTAAACCATTCAGGCACTAAGCATAAGTCCCCAACTTACAGTGCTCAGAGTCCCCAACTTACAGTGCTCAGAGTTATGCAGATCCACAGATACATGAATACACAAGAACTGGTTTCATTTGAACAGTTGAGGCAATGTGACTTCTACAGTCAACAGTACCAAATGTATACAGCTTTTTGTGCAAACACATTAATTATATTTTGTCTTTACTCTGAAATTGCTTCATATAGTAAAAGCCAACGAGATGCACTATTTCTCAACTTTATTATAGTAAAGAACTCTACATGTTTTGGACAAATTTACTGTCCATCATCAGGAGTCTTAATACTGTATTCACAGCAATTGGTATTTGTCATACTAGTTATGTATGTTGACTGCCTGCTAGCGAGATCAGGATGGAACAGTTCCATCCTGACCTCACTAGCCGACAGTCAACATAACCAGTATGACAAATACCAAATGCTGTGAATACAGTATTAAGACTCCTGATGATGGACAGTAAATCTGTCCAAAACATGTAGAGTTCTTTACCAAAATAAAGTTGAGAAATAGTGCATCTCGTTGGCTTTTATTACAAGAATATACCATGATGCACAGTCCTCTGAGTGTTAAATTCCAAAACTGCACTCCACACAAATTTTTATAATTTTGCAGTTTGTTTTCAGCTTTAATTATATCTTGAAACAAATATAGATGTCAAAAATATATTGCGCTGTTGGACTACTCATTTACACAGAAACTTCCAGAACAAATTAACTGTGCACACCAGTAACCTACTGCAGTCTCTGGACTTTCACAAACACCAGTCAAGCACAAACTCACCCTATGTCCTGTGGCAATACTTCTCGTACTGGTGTCCCAGCCGGTACAATGGCAGACAAGCTGTTGATCTGTTCTTGGTCTTCAACCTGACCCCCCGCTGGCACACCTATGTAACACAATCATCCAATGTCACACAATCCAGGCCACAAGTGATGTTCAGTAAGTATGATTTTGCAGATCATAAAAACCAAATGACAACAATGTTACATGTGGCTCACTTACTCCACTGCAGTATGACATCCAACTCAGCAAATAGACTTAATGCACTTGTCCTATCCTGGTACAAAATTCAAAGTTTCATTGTGGTAGCAATTGGGCTCTTGCACTCTCAACCTTTCACATACAGCCTTCGCCACTTCCTCGTTATGGAGGAACTGGTGAACTCAAAGTGTTGATTCAGTGACCCAAACAGAGAGATGGATGATACTGACATGCAGTGTGTCAGGTTGCACTGTCATGTTGAAGGATCACAGCTCATAATAGATCACTTCTTCAGGCCATTGAAACAACACTTGGGAGGTCACCAATTCCACAGTAACAACAAAGTGAAAATGGCTGTTCACAAATGGTTGTTTGCCTGGTTTCTACTGTTTAGCCTCATGCAAAGATGGGACAAATACCTCAACGTGCTTAAGGATTATTTTTAAAGATAGTGTTACTGCAGTGCAATAAATGAGCTACATTTAACATTGTAATGACTTCTCATCTGTTGTGACTTTGGGAATGTTCAGCTGCCCGTTCGATATCAACTGTTTGAAGCCATCTAACAGAGAGTGACAACAACATGCAATGTCACTTATCCATCACATACATTACATACTAGGAAGAAAACAATTCAAAAACCACTTCTGCTTCCACCTTCAGCAAAACTGTGGACTGATAAAGCTACAAAATATTTGATACAGAACTGCCAAATCATGCCTGGTCCAGGCCATGTCAACGCTCATGTAGTCAGTTGCCAGTCTCTCACAAAGGAGGACCCAGTTCAGTCCCAGGCCATTGCACATGGAATCAGTGGTGGACAAAGTGGCATAGGGACAGGTCTTTCTCCTAATACTATGATTGTCCTCTGTCACTATCATTCCATGAATATGCCATACTCATTCATTTATCTATCACTGTCAATATATATTTTTAGCAACTGACAGCATCTTTAAATAACACACTTAAATTACCAGAAGTCTAGTTATTTACTTGTCATTGCTCATTTATAGGAACGTAATGCTCCATTACAAACACGGTACCACCTACTGGTGAGAACTAGCTTATCACCATCAGAACTGGGCTCCAGTGTCTGAAGGATCTTGTGCATGCCAGCTATCTCAGCTGCTTGGTCCCAGTTTTCTTTGTCACCTTCACTCATGACTGAGGGATGTACAGACTTGACAGGACTGCAACAAGAGACACTCTGATTACGTTTGGTCATCTGTCAATCAAGCACTTCAACTTATCAGCCCTGTGCATTACAAACAATGAAACATTCAAGAACAAAGAATCACTCTGCATGCCCCACCCATCTCATCCTCTTTTTTCATTATCCAAACAGCTGGCAAAGGGTCCAAATGATGATGCTCCTAATCATGTAATTTTTGCCACCTTCCCATTAATTTATCACATAGGTGGTGTTATCCCATGCCCCACACCACATCATCCTTCTCCTGTTAGGGATATCAACAAACAAAGCCGGTTCTAAACACAATGTCAGCACACAGTACCGCCAACATCTATTTCAGGAATCTCTTACAATACACTTACACATGATCTGGCTGCGTGTACATGAGAGTGCGCTTTGCACGACAGTCCTCAGACAAAAGTAGGCGCGGGGCAGAGGCTCGGCTCTGCTTCCTGGGTGGGGAGCTCAAGCTGCAACACACCAACAATCACAACAAATGCTGACCTATACACCTATCCTGCTTCAGCTCAATTCTGTTAATGTGTTCATAACTTACATCTCTGAGATGCCTTTTAATATTATATTCTCACATTCATCTGATCTCCAACACTGTATTTTCCATTGCCATTTAACTAACACATTACAGTAGCAGAACCATCGGATTCAACACCACCTGAGCCACTTTCATCACTTCCCACCCCCAAAGCCTATTTTCCTCCCATGCAAATCACAGAACATTCCATCTCCTTGCTCAGCTTCATAACAACATATTTTCCAAGAGTCCCCACCCCCACCCCCCAAAATGTGTATGCACTTTTTCCCCAGTGCAGTAACAACAGGCAATCTTTAGAGCTCTCCAAGTTCTCTGTCATAGGCTGCCTGCATACTGCAGTCTGCAGAAGAGCTAACAGTTGCCACATCTTCAGAAACAAAGGACATGCCACATATTGGGGGAGTCCCTTTTTTTATAATGCATTATTTAATCATCCTGGCAATCACTAGAATTATAATGTGGTGATGAGTGAACAAATTAATTAATTAATGTGTGAAATCATGAAAGAATAAATGAATGGAATGACTGAATTAATTAATTAATGTGTGGCGGTGGCAGAAGGAGGAGGTGGAGGAGGAGTAACAGCAGCAGCAGCAGTAGTAGTAGTAGTAGTAGTAGTAGTAGTAGTAGTAGTAGTAGTAGTAGTAGTAGTAGTAGTAGTAGTGGTAGTAGTAGTAGTAGTAGCTGGGTGTAGAGGCACATCAGCACTGACAGCTATATGTGCCAATCTTTGAAGTAACAAGGGGTTAAAAAACACAAACAATTGTTAAAAATCAGGGCAAAATCACTTTGTCCACCACAAATCCCACTTGGACTGGCCTTGGACTGAATCCAGGCCTCTGCAGCTTACTGGTCAAAACATGGCAGAGCCCTGCTAAGCAGAAGAATCCCAGTATCAATGCTAATTACAGTAAATCACACAGAAGTTAGACAGTGAAAATGAATAACAGCAAACTGGAAGTCATTACCTGGTTCTGGAGGGTTGCAACTTGCGCCTAGCAATGGAAGGCATGCTCTGTGATTCTGCTGATGACTGTACTGATTTCATAGACACATTTAGATCATTCAATATGGGAGACAATGGTTTACCACTTGCATCCCTCCTCCTACATCTGAAAGAAACATGTTCCTCCATTTTGAACATCTATCATGATCCAACACACGTGTCAAGTCAGTTGTATCAGTTAACATCCCAACATTGTACCTGGCATGCAGGAGGGCTGACTTATACCCCTTGGAGGCCTGTTCTGCTGGACTGTTGGCATTACGGTCAGGCCCCTTGCTTACTGCTGCATTTTGTATTCTGTTGTTCAAAGCCACAGAATTGTCACGAACGGCACGACCACAACTGCCAAAATACAATGTTTAAGCATCAAGACTGAATTAATATGCCCATGCTAAAGAAGGTACAATATACTCTCAACTGTCAAGATTAATTGGGACTGATAAAACCATCACAAAAAAGAAACATACTTTCAATGCCAAACACCATTTTCATTCCAGAAACTTGACACACCATAATAATAAAAATACAGAATAAAATGCTCATTTCTGTAGTTGATCATTTGTATTTAATACAGGGGCACAAAATTCCAGATGCCACATTGCCTGGAAAACTAAGCTTTGTAGAGTGTCACATAACATCTGTGGGCCCTCATTATGGAACTTGCTTCATGTAACCCTTCTGGCACCTAGAATTTTGAGGCAACTCCCAAAACTTTTTGAAAATTTGTGAACCCCTGATTAATATAATTTTAATGGCAAAATGCTCAAACAAAAAGTATATTATTACAATAAATACATCCAACTGTGCTTGATGTATTCAAGCAGTCCACTTCTTTTTAAATACCTTCACTTTTGATCCATGTCTAAAATTTATTTTCACTCTACATCCAATTTTCTGAAAATGTTTTATTGAATTTAGTCACCATGAAAGATTTAAATTATTTGTTTATATGTAATTTTTGTGTAACAATTACATTTCAAGGACCACCTTCCAATCAGCAATCACATTTCCTTCCTTTCTTAGCAGTACAGGTCTGAATTTAACAATACCACACCAAATGTTATATCTGCAAACTGTCCAACACTACACCGTAGCACACAAACATAAAGAACTGTCAACAATAAACCGATGCTGTACCAGCACTATCTTGATGAACTAACAAGGTCAAGGTGTGTGAATTTAACAAAAGTGTTTAGGAGACAAGCAGATGAATTCTTGAAATGTCTTTTGATAATTCTGTCCTATTTAAATTCTTTTGGAAAGAATGCAGTAATAATGACTGTTTGGAGAGTTAAATAAATAGTCCTGGAGCTCTGAAGAAAATCACAGGGGAGTTGGTAAGCAAAAAAAAATTACTCCTCAGAGATGAACAATTCAATTAGAAGTTTGGCTCAGATAAGCTTTAAAGCCAAAAGAAGCACTTTAAACAAATACAGGAAATACAAATTCCACTTTTAGAAATGAGGATAACAATACTTTGACATAAAACAAACAGGTACTTCCCACTGAGCCATCAGATCCTCAGAGAACACAACATCCCTTTTGGTTGATAAAGGTTGAATAAACACCTGGAAATTTCACAGTTCTTACAAAGTTCGGTATTTTTAATTCACTCGTTTTTCTTAGTGATTAAAAGCAGGCAACAATGTGTAATAAGTCACTGTACAGTACTCAGCATGGACAGTAGAAACAAAGCACTCTCCAACTAAGCACACCAAACTGACCTCCATTTTAATGCACAACCAACATCAAGTGTTTGTCTCACCGCATCCATTATTTTTTTTCTCTTGTTTTAGTTTATTCACTGTCATCTTGTACACAACAATTTCTTTTAGAAACAAAAGGTGACAACAGCCACAATGTTAAAGTCTGTATCATATAACTGCCCCCAATTCAATCAGGGCCCACAAATTTCTGGTAACGTGTCAGGCTGCACAGCACTCAATGGTAGGACTGTGAGTGCATCAGGCAGCAGATGTGCTCAAACTGACATACCAGACCTCTTTTAGGTTGAAGCCCAAGAGCAGAATAACGTAGTATGCTTTCTTCTGGGTAATACCCTGGCGTCTGAATTTTCAGACATCGGGGAATTACCCAGAAGAAAGCACACAACATTCGGAACACGGCGAAAGCTTTAAATCAAGAATACAAAATAATGTACCTAGTAGACATCCAAATAACTGCCAGTACACAGACCCAAAATTTAGAACATAGCCACTGTGCTCATAATGTTACAATTTACAATCAGAATATAAAAGGGCTTATAAACAAAACTGAAGAACTGCTCATTGTTATCTCCATGGAGCAGATTCCTTCTTGAGAAGCCAACTGGTTTCCAAATAGACAAGAAATTCCTATGTTTTATGGAACCCCAAGGTTGATTACTTCATTCACAACAGCCTGCCACCTGTCCCTAAGAAATGCAAATACTTATTCTTTAACAATGTTAGGTTATTTTGCCACCATGTTATAACTGTAACACTACTGGGTGCATATAGTTATAGAAATAATGTAATTATATTTATATTCCATTGTATGTATATGACATATTTTACATTCTTGACTGTTGTATCATGCAGGATCTATGGAACAAAAATAAATTCCATTCTATTCTATTTTACACACACTTGCCTAGACAGACTTAGAAAAACCACAACATCCTCACTCAGCGTACTCCATACCACAGCCACTATTAAAATAAAACATCCTAGATACAAGTCCGAAGCATTATGCCTTCGATCAACGTGCTGTCTGGTAGCTGTCATTTGGTTCAAACTGTACGTCAGCTGTCACACAAACCTACCTGTGCACCTGCTATATCATCACACACCAACAACCAATAAAAATCACTCTAACCGCCAGGTCAACGACGTGATCTTGTTATGGGATATGACCGCAAAAAGAACAGTAAACGAATTCCACACCAAAGTATAAAATCACACACTTAATTAAAATATAATTACTCACAAAATATAAGAAGCACTGTTTCCATAAAAGACCTTGCTACTCAACCCCTTAGACTTCACTTTGTTTTCATCAAGAATGCGTGATGCCTTCTGATGAGATTTTGTCAAATGATCATTTGTTGACGAAAAACTGAACTGTGTCATCTTCAGACCTACAACACACAACATGATTTTAGTAATAATCCACCGCTATAAAATTTTTCTCAAAGTCGACGCTGCATACCCAACTTACCAAACTCAGATATCCAGGTGAATACAATATCGCTAGCATCACATTAACCAGTATCTGCTATGAATTAACTTTAAAAAGCATATACTTCAGCCCAAAAACGCAATGGCACTGGAAAGAAACAGTAGTTACAAAATAGCGATTAACCACATTTACTCGATTGCTCAGTTCACACGCCAGCGTAACATTCGCGCCAATTTTACTCTCTGTGTGTGTTCAATTATATAGCCATCGGAAGTGAGATGAAAATGGTTGCTTACGAGTTGGAACGGTTTTCTTTGGTGGTAATGCCAGTGCATCTCGAGCGGGCCACACGGATGCTGAGACGCATGGATTATTAAATTTCATGCATTTAGCGGTCTATCCTGCCATCTCCCGGCTGTAGTGAATTCCTCGTCAGTTATACTAGGTAATCTGTGGTAGTGTGTGACCTGTGGTGTAGAAGTGGGAATAAGTACACCTTCAGCCACTGATTCGGCCAGGCTATGTGGTTGTAGGTATGTTGGATGCTGAAATGACGCGTTGAATGTTAATTTTTGTCGAATAATTCCTTACTTTAAGCGGGTCATAAATATTAACATTAGCTCTACTTACATGGTATGTACTACGGCAATGTACACATCACGATATTCATCATAATAAACATCAAGGATTGGACCCTTTGATCCGTTCCGTCTCCAGAGTTACACCTCGCCAAAGTTTCGTCGGTCTTCCAATTGGTCTCCTTCCTTGTGGTCTGCAGTGATATGATTTCAAAGGGATTCGGTTTAGTGGCATTCTCTGCAAGTGTAAAAGCCAATTCCGTCTGTATTCATCTATCTTATCTAGTATACATTGTCTGTAGTTCACGGCGTACGGAGTCGTTTGTTTTGTGGCCATAAAGGGTGTAGCATGCCAGAGGTTTCAATAACTTCATTTCTGCCGCTCCAATTCTTCGTCTTTGTAAGGCTGTCAGAGTCCAATTTTCTGATCCATATAAAAATGTAGGCAAAACTAAAGTGTTGTATATTTTCAAAATAGTAGTGCCGGGTTCGGTCCATTCACGAAGAACAGCCATTAACGTGTCGGCGGTTCTGTCCAGAAAAGGAAGGAATGTTTTTCTGGACTCATGCTCCACACCCCCGAACGCCCGCTGCCCTTTCACAGTGTGGCTCCTATTGTACTCGCGCCAACCGAACTGGCTGTCGTCGATTTTGACAGTCTTGTTAGGGCATCAGATCTTCTGAGAACGTAGTCCAACTTGGCCCCTCTACAGAATTGGGTCCTGTCTTTGATGGTTATGGAGCCAAACTGATGCCCATGTTGGAAGTGTAAACAGTAACGCGGCAAACGAAATACCCGAGGAACAAAACCTCAATGAAATTGAAGAATCTATGCAAATGTGTGAGAAACTAAGAAGTTCAGCACTCGACACCACACACACGAACAAGCGAAGCAATGCTGACGTCCAGGGCTAAGATGACGAAACGCAGCGCAAACCCATGAGGAAAGGGAGGAAACGCTATGAATATTTCCAATAGCTAACCGTTATCCGTCTTGTTAAGAGGATCATCAGTTAATATAGGGAGGGTGAAAGGGAAAGGTAATGATGCACCGCATACTTTGGAGGGAAATGCGAAAGACACTGTATGAATCGCTAGGAATAACCCAAGGACTAACCAAAGTCAGTATGGACAATGTACAAAGGAATCAATAGAGGAACACTATGAATGCAACAAAGGACTGATCTTAGTCTCAATAGTAACGTGGAGTGTTAGGAATGGAGGGAAGGGGGAACGCTAGCTATTTCGAAGGAGACACCGTCGTATCTCTCGTCATTTGCAGTGGGAGTTGGTGACTAATGTGTGTGGGTGTGTTGAGGGAGGAACAGAAGCGCCACATACGGCAGACGTGCAGAACTGACGTACAAAATCCGAAAGGATCATATGTACCATCAAATGCTTGTCTCTACCCAGCAGGTCACCGGAGGGAAAGTGGTACATTGAAACCAGAAAATCGTATTAGTTTTAATTCTGTGATTGTAATCCCAGTTTGAATATAGGAGTTTGGTATACTGGAGATGGCACATGTGTACTAAACTTTTGGAACACGTGTTTTTTGATGCTGGTACTGTCACTGTCAGGGAGAGACTAAATGAATATGAACGGCATAGCAAGGTTTGGGTTGGGAGTTGTGACATCTACGTAGCATTATATTGAGAATGTCAAAAATCTTGTCATCAGTGTCTTTGTCAATGAGTTCTTCGCCAGTCTTCTTTATAATTATGACAGTCTATGTATATCCTACTTGCCAAAGGTCCATCATTCATGTTAAACCCAAAATGATGCCACTGCTAAGTTCTGGGGAATACCTAACTAGCACCATTCCTAAGATATGAACAAAGGCCCAACACCCAGGAAAGCTCCGGTTTGTCTCATTGCTAAGATATGGTGCAACCCCACTTGGATACAAACCTCCACTGGATTATGAGTGACACTCCTGTGGCAGCAAGCAAACAAATCGTAATGTAATTTCAGGCTTCCACCGCACAGTAGATGAGAACTGCCCTCTTCGAGTTATTACACAGTGATTTGTGGTAATTCCTATACCACTACTTGCTGCGTAGTTCTCAACATAGTGCAAATTTTTCTGCAGTCACACAAACACACAGTTATATACCAGTGTGTCGTGCAGCAACATGTGACTCCCCTCAAACAATCAGTGCCAATACATGACTACCATAAACACGGCTGTATGTAAATTCATAGCATACATTCTTCAGCTGTTGACATTTGTCATTAACTAAGAACACTTAAACATCACATTACCAAGATATACACAGGTATTTTCTTCTCAGGCAAAAACAACCAATAACAAAATGGCTGTGTACTGCACAATTATTACTTTGTAAATGAATTTGCTGTTGCCTCTTACATGTACCATGAATCATCTGACTTATGGGCTAGTTTCCTTTCACATCTGAATTCTTAAACCAAACAAGAAGACAGAAAGTTCACACCTGTGACACAGGCATAAAATAATAATAATATTAAGGATACATTACTGCGGAAGCACGTGACTGAATAAGACTCCTTAGACATAAATATTAAGGATGATCTAGGAAAGATGGGGAGGTAGGATAGTGCAATATTTAGGTGAATGTTTATACATGATATGGTGTAGAGGAACAACCATGTACAACAACATACCTACTCAAATGTAAGATGAGGTTCCCCCCCCCC
>Ga0268261_10003749_pt1 | contig 11224 bp, 8 predicted proteins | sample TergutNc150P1_FD_190353 | JGI IMG/M metagenome (GOLD analysis project Ga0268261, IMG submission 190353) | Nasutitermes corniger P1 segment gut microbial community from laboratory colony in Florida, USA - Nc150 P1 (SPAdes) (version 2) | ecosystem: Host-associated > Arthropoda: Insects > Digestive... | reverse complement strand
GTGTTGTCAGGTAGAGGTCTCTGCGACGAGCTGATCACTCGTCCAGAGGAGTCCTACCGACTGTGGTGCGTCGTTGTGTGTGATCTAGAAACATCAAGAATGGGTGCTGTATATATATATGACATTAGTCGCCTAAGGGTTAAAAGTAAAATGTTCCAGATCGTAAGCCAGAAAAGTCATTGAGGACATTATGTAATGGGATGGTACCATCATTACTTTGAATATCTGAAAAACTGGTCTGCATGAGCTTCAGCAGTTAATCCTCATCATAATTCTAAGAGCTTTTTTCTGCAATTTTAAAACTTTAATAATAGCCATTGAATTACCCCAAAAAGCTATACCATACCTTATTATTGAATTAAAATGTGCTTCATGAATTATTTTGAGTGTTTCAGTGTTACTACAATGCAAAATATATCCAATTGCATAGCATGCAGTACTTAGTTTTGGTGAAGTGTGCATAATATGTTTCTTTCAATATATGTGTTTGGCTATTTCTAACTTATGGAATTTAATATCTTCCTTTATAAGTGTATCTTTATAACAAAGTTGGAATGGTGAATTTGTAAGTGATTTGAGACAAATTTGATTATTTTTGTTATATCTAAGTTTAATGAAAGCCCATTAACCTTTTGGCACCGGAGTTTTACATTTAAATTTTAGCACACCTTGTATGTAAAATGTGAATAATACATGAACCAAAAAAGGTAGCATTAAGAAATAAACGGCATTTTGAAGAGAAAAATGGAGAGTGTGCAGCATGTTTAAAATACTCAGTACTTATAGCTGTTGAAAAAATATATATAAAATGCAGCATTTGGAGGGTAGTGGTACGTCCGTCCTATATATAGGACGCACGGTTCTTAAAGGTTAATTGTAAACCATTTACTCAGATAATTCAGTACGGTTACAGACTTTATTTGCGGATCATGTATACTTTTACCTAAAAGCAGTTCGCTTGTATCATCTGCATATAGTATTGATCTGGAAGCATAAATTATAGCAAGTGGAAGATCATTTGTATAAAGGGGAAATAATAATGGCTCCAAAATTGAACCCTGGGGGATGCCACATTTTATTTTATTCCAATTTGAAAAGAATTTGCCCTGCTTATTTTGCAGTATTTCAACTTTTTGTTTTCTTTTTTTTTTTTTTCAAATAAGTTTTAAACCAAAGAATAGTTTTGTTACAGGTACAATAGCATGTTAATTTATCTAGAAGAAAATCATGGTTTACACAATCGAACACTTTAGCTAATTGCAAAGAATGCCTGCTGTCTGTCTGTGTGCATTTAGGGCAGTTAGTATATATTATTTGTTAGTGTAAAAACTGCACTGTCAATAGTACACTCTTTTCTAAAGCCAAATTGTTCACATTTCCAGATCTTATTTGCTCTTAAATGTTGAAATAATCCATTAAACAACACTCTTTCCAATATTTTAGAAAATGGGGTCAGCAGTGAAATAGGACTATACTTTGACATATTGGTTGTATCGCCTTTTTTTTTTAACAGTCTTAACAACTGCATATTTTGATCTGTCAGGATAGATACGAGATCTAAGTAATACATTATGACTAAGAGGTTTCCTTATTATATATGCACAATTTTATAGTATCCTACAAGAAACCCCTTCACAACCTGTGGAGTTTTCTGGTTTCATTCGATAATGATAACTAAACATTTTTTACTGTTTCTGTGTTAATATTTCTTATTTTGTGTTTATTTGGAAAATTTTGGGCTTTAATGTGTAATTTTTTCCAGATTAGTATTTGTCCATCATGATAAGGAAGTCCATTCTTTGTGGGGTGAACTAAATAGCTGCCATTTCTCTTTTATCTAAATAAATTTTATTAATGAAGGATCCTTTGGTTTTACTTATGCTAGTTAGAAATTTTATTACTTGAGTTAAATTGTAAATATTTATTAAGGGTTGAAGTTGTTCCTTTTTGTGGTTTTCTGTAAAATAATTTATATTTTTATTGCCACAGAATACAAGTTCAGTAGATATATGTGCTAGATGCTTCAGTGTATCATCTAATTATTCAAAACGAGAATATACATTTCAGATGGAGCTCTTTATGAGCGTAATATAATAAATTTTGTAGAATTTATTTGTAATTTTGCTCCACATGTTCTGAAAATTTTTCTTTACATGTATTATGGAGATCTGGAACTTGGAATGATAATTGTCTTTGACTAAAATCCATACACCCCAATTTAGATATCCTTTACAACAAAAGCTTTTGGCCAATTTGTAGCCAGGGATATAGAAATTTAACAGCTCATGTTCTTTCATATTATTTTCACTTACACATGAAATATGGGGATCATAACATTCTTCATCCAAAATAATTACTAGTGCATGTATCTTTGTTTAGGCCCATTATGTTTTGATGATATATAATTAGGGATTGTGTACTTATATGGCTTTGATTTTTCAGATTATTTGGTGTTACATCCACAAAAAATCCTTTCTCTTTGTTATTGGGCTTTTTCTTTGTCTCTTGGGTAACTGAGTTTGCTTAGTTAGTTCATGCATGTTGTCTACGTAAAGTGCTTACTGATGGTATTACTTCTACCTGTGTTTGATTTGAAGTTGCTAGTAGTTTGGTTGTCCATATTAACCTTATTGGATCATCTGCTTTAAGTTTACACTGAACTCCCTGTATCATTTCCACCAATCTGTTGACTATTTCTCCTTTGTTAGTGTTTTTCATATAGATTCCATATCTTGTGAAGAAATCCTTAGGTAGTTCCGCATGTATCACGGTTGCATATTTGAGTTTACTAATTAGCTTATTTAATTTCCTGTTGAATAGTCTTGTCTCTGCATTGACAATGAATAATTCACTGAAGTCCCATTTGTAGGGAGCATCTGTGACAGTGACTTTGGTCTGTTAATTTTATATCAAGTAGTTGTATATTTGTTTTAGTCCCTTTTTAGAAGTATGTCGAGCAATGTTATTAGCTGATACAGTGGTTTGTGTTATGACATTGTGTTGCAGAGGCGTTTCACAAATGTGTATTTTACACAGATCAGGTACTGTGTAAGTGAGATATGTGTATCCTTTTCAATTAAGAAACCATTGCTAAAAGTCCAGATTGATTTACTGGAGTACACGGTGTCACATCTAAGCAAACTTAAATACATTTGAATTTGGTTTATATTTACACATTGCAGTACTTGAGATATGTGGATGTATTCTTACCCAAACATGAGACTGAATTCAGGTCGTGAGTAGCAGGAGGAATACATTCCATTAAAGAGTTGGTCCCTGTGATGATACACTGATTGTCTGTTTCCCTTTCACGTGTCCCAGTGGTGTGCTGTAAATTATTAAGACATTTGCGAACAAGGTACTAATTACAGACGTCTACTGAGTGGGCTGTCTTGTTGACTGAAGAAACTAGCTGTCTCTGTCATATGATTGTAAGAGAGAAGTGTGAAAATGTTCTGGTTATAGGCAGCTTGTTCCACAGAACCAGAGTGGCACAATTGGCCAGGCAGTAGCAAAAGTGCCTGAACATTTGAATGGGTGACCACTCAGAAGTGTTTTCATGTGAAGCTGCCGTATTTCATGCGGTGGATTTCAACAGGGCTGTTTGTCGCAGTTCCCTGTTGATTGCATCTGTTTACCCAGACTGAGTACTAGGCCCCTATCTGCTTGCTTGAGTCTGAGGTGTATCATGTAAAGTGTTGTTCCATCTGACTCACCTAAACTTTGAAGGTAAAGATGGTGTTCATCCACAAGTTGGCAACACATCTCACTTTAGCACAGTCCGTGCACCCAAGAGCAAGGTTAACAACACTGAATCACCATGAAAGCTTTAAATTAATAATGGATTACATATTTGGATGAGGTTTTAATATTTATGCTCTGTCATATTTTCCAGGTTCTGTTAATATCCACATTATTATTTAAGTTTCCCAGAGTTACGGATCTAATTTGAATTTTATGTTTATTCCGCTCTTTAACTTCCATGGTATTTGACTTCTTGTATTTAGGTCTGTCTGCATGAGGCTTCTATTTTGCTTGCTTACTCAGTGTCTTTTCCTATCAGAATAAGATAGTGATAAGTGTAAAAGCCATTTAAAAGACAGGACATTGGTTGCATTTGATTGCCATCTTTTTGTCTCTTCTGATGTGATGAGGATGAAGTGTGTTTTATGTCATGGTGTGGCAATGTTGTCTTGACAGATTTTTGAAGTGGCAGTGTTTTACAGCTGTAACCCATTATCATAACAATTTTCTTGTGGGTTGTTTCTCCACAATTTAAACTTTCAAATATTGTCTGTTCTTACTTTGCATTGAAATCTCCTTAAAAGTGTTGTTGTGATTAAGGAAATACATAAAGCAGTAAAGTAAATAGTTGTTCTGTCCCTGCCATGAAGGCATATGAGGGAGTGGGTGTATATCTCAAGTCATTCTTAATCTCTGCACTAGGTGGAGGTGAGTGGTGCATCATGTAATTCCTCAGAAATTTACTGTTTATATAATCACCTTCATCACTAGTTGGAGAATGAGAATGCAGAAGAGTACTGGACCAACCATGTTTTAGTATCATTATTAGCAACAAATATGACTCTTTTGGATGCTGAATCCAATTAGATGGTTTGAATGTGCACAGTTACCCAGCCTTGACTTAGAGGCACATTGTTGTGGTATACGTGATTTCACAGAGCTTGTATGGCTCAGTTGGTACAGTGACTAGGCTGACGTCTGTATGATGAAGTAATCAGCATTCAGTTTCCAGCAAGTAAGGAGACTTTTCCCTTGTCCAAAGTATCTATCTAGAGAAGCTATGGGGCACACACACCCACTGTTCAGTGGGTACTATGGGCTTCTTTCTTAGCAGAAAAGTGGCTGCGTCATGATGCTAATTGCTGCACCAGATCTAGTGTTGGGGTCAAGAATGGGTGAACTTCTGTGTATGCCTCAATTGCTTGGTGTTTAATTATGACAGAGGCATATATACCTTTACTTACATGATTTTATGCTTGTTAAAGAATGTTAACTTCAACAGTAAAGATGTAGGTGCAGGGACTGAGAGTCGATTCAGCTGAGGGTATGATATGGCAGTGTGCTGTTATGAATGCAGTGAACCTTTGTGTTCCATAGAAGGGAGGGAATTTCTTGATAAGTACAACAACAGTTTCTGAAGAAGGGCTGTACCCTGTACAGTGACCCATTTAGTTAGAATGTAATTAAAACATGAACTCATGTATTTACTAAAGTTTGTCCATAGTTTCGTGTGTAATCCATATTAATTATGTTTTCAGTGCAGAGGACTGGGTTCGAGCTGTAAACAACCCTAAACTGAAAATTGAAGAAGCACATACTTATAGCTTTTCGAAGTATGTGTGCCATCGTCATTTTGCAACTAATCAGTTCACCAATCCTAAAAGGTTGCGTCTCAATCGGGGTGCTGTACCTACACTGTTTTTAACATTATCTGATAACTCTGAAATTTGTTCTTCAGAGTCAGAGATCCATAAGGTTATATCATCTGTGAGGTTGGTAATATGTGAAATGATTCATATGATTGTGTGGTGTCATGTCTCACACTTTTGGCATTTGTAAGTAATTAAATTTATTGTCATCTGCAACAAGCTATAAGCCCTTCAAGGCCTGTTTTGTGCTCATGGGCAGTATTTGTCCAGTTTTACATTGGTTGACTTATGTTTCTTGTCACTGAGAGGGTGCTTATACACTAACTTGGGATTGCATGTGAATTTTGTTTATATGAGAATAAACTTAAAAAAATGTCGCTGTTTTTTACATTTACAACAGAAGTGAGCTTTGAGGAGAATGAAGCCTATTGTGTTTGTTGTTGGTTGTTATACTAAATGGATGTTCATTCTCAGTTTTCTCCCATAATACGTGTAATAGCAGGCTTGAAAATTTGGAGTGTTGAAATTCCATTCCCTCTATGGCGCTACAGCCCCTTCTGGGCCCTGTCCTCCCTGAGAAGACGCCTCCATTCTTCTCTGTCTTCACTTGTGCCCTCCCTCCTCATGTTCGTAAGATCTGTGATGTGTCCTTTCGGACGACATCCTCCCATCTTGTTCTTGGTTTTCCCGCTGGTCTTGTATAATGAAATTTCCCATTAAGAACTAGAAATATTAAAGTACAGGCATGTACAAATCCCAGGTGCCAGGTTGCCATGGTGACTAAATTTTACAAAGTGGTGCTTAATATCTGTGGGCTGTTCAGTGTGTTATTTGCTTGATGTTAAACTGCTGGGGCCTAGAAATTTTAGGTTGCTCCTTACATTTTTGGAAAATTTGTGTGCTCCTGCAGTAATACATTAAAGCTTTTATGACCTTGACATGGAATCCATGGTGTTGTACCTGTTTTATTCTGGCATTCCAACATGCCTTTTATACTGTTTGTTCCCAAGTGATATTTTTTTTTATCTGTGTACCTGATGTCAAACCCAGTGTCTGCATTTGGAAGGGCCTTGACAATGCTATATTGGTCACCCATTGTGTTTCCACATTTTCCAGCTTATGAGTGTCTTCCACTTTCTGCAGTTTGTAATGTATTTTAAAAGAAGAAGCAAACTATATTCACATTTGTAAGTTGCCTTGTTTACCTTCTCCATTCTTAAGATGGCTAGTGGGGGTTGTAGAGGGAAAGATGGGATTCTTCGTGTGGTGCAAAATTAAGGAACTCAAAAATGGGGAATAGCTGAGGATTTATGAGTCATTAGTTATGTTGTTATATGTTGACTGTTGTTTAAAAAGCCATATTGAAATACGCAGCTGTAAACGAAATAGGGACATATTGAAATACCACTCTATTTGTTTTCAGACACTAGTAGAGGCATGTCATTAGTGACCTGTGCTGCACTTTGTTTTTTGTGTTTGTACACATTTGTCTGTCTTATTGCCTCATTTAATGTGTAAAATGTCTTACTTCTTTGTCACTGCAGGAATGGCAGTATTGACAAGTTTGCAGAGCCAATTGTACCAAAAAAACATCAGCTGGAAGAGGCAAATGTTAAGGAAGAGCCAAATATTGGTAGGTGCTAAATAAGAAGCCAGGCTTGAATTATGTGTGTGTTCTAATGGTAAATGATGAAATAGGATGAACATTAGTTTTAGACATCATTGTTTGGAGTACCTATTGCTTGTGGCATGCTAGTGATAGTACTTGCTGCAACTTGTGTTCCACAGTGTAATGGTCAAACTTCAGGATCATGTTCTTCATTTTATTTGAAGCAAAAATGTCTAGTAACACCTTCAAAGTGAGTTGCAATTGCTGTAACTTGAGTGTGTTCCAGCTTGCAGACTTTCATGGTTAATGACTGTGGCTGTGTTGTGTTGCAGTAGGGTGGGGTGTCCAAATGCCTAACATGATTACAAGTGAAGAATCTGCTGGCATGCAATTTGTATACAGTTTCTGCTGTAGATGTGCTAAGGCTGATATGGTAGAATAACAGTAACAATATTGACTTTGCAGAATATACATTTCTGCATGTCTAAGACTGTACACAGGACTCCAAGGAAGAATGAATACAATGTGAAAAACAGCAGCATGGATAAGGTGATGTTTGGGCAGCATTGTCTTAAAGCCCAGGTATAAGAATATAAAGATTTTCTGGGATGACTTATAGCATAGGGTGAGGTATGGAGAATTTTGCATCAAGATTTTTTCCATGCAGATTATTGTAAAATACTACATCTCTCACCAGGAAGTAATGCCAACAGTGTGTGATCTGAGGATAAGTGCAACCATGACTACAAATTCTGCCTCGCATTTTGTTCATAGATGAGGCTGAATTTACCTGAGATAGTATTACAAGCACAAGGGTTGCACACTGTTGGACAGAGGAAAATCCACATGAGGTAGCACAGTGTCATTTTCAACTCTGATTTTCAATTACCGTGTGGTGTGGAGTATTACTGGATATCACGTATTATTGAGGGATGTTTAACAGCCATATTATGGGAATTTTATGGAAAATGAATTACTGCTGTGTTTAGAGGATGTGCCTCTTGCAGCATGCAGTTGAGTGAGGCTGCAACATGGTGGAGCACCTCCACATTTTCACAGATGTAATGGAATTTTTGAAGGATGATTATGAAGGAAGATGGATAAGAAGAGGACAGTTGGTTTGTCCCATTCAGTCGTCTGACTTGAACACCCTACATTTCTTTTTGTGGGGTTGCATATAGTCAAGATTGTATCATGGTGATAAACTAGAATCTACATATCAGTTACAGCTGGCCATTGTTGTTAGAAACAAACTGAGATATGAACAGTGACAGCTTTCATTGGTATGACTGGTAGCATGCATGCACATTTGAAATGTGGTGCAATAACCATGAAACTTTAAAAGTTGTTGTAATTTGTTTAAAATAATGATGATAAAGGTGAGTTGATAAGACACCATTTTTTATTCAAAGGAAATGGAGGAGCTCGTGAGAGAGATAATTGACACATGACAGTCAGGGACATGCCAGGAACTGAACAGTCCCCCTAAGGAGATCACAGTGAAGGATGGAAATTAATGTCACTCAATAGAACACATATCCTACAGCCAGGTCTCTTTCTTTAATGGCCAGTTTACAGTGTACATGTATGGAAAAAGTTAAATGTCAAACCTGACAAGATGAGACTACTTAGGATACTTACGGATAGATGGGATGATAATATTAGAGTGGATCATGGACAGTGTGCTTGGAGGTGATGGAGTGATTTCAGGTGGCTTAGAGTTGCTCTGATGGAAGGCATGTATAAGATGATCTTAAGGTTTTATAAAACATGGAATATATTAACCAAGCAAGTGTCAATGTTGGAGGAATGGGTGCCCCATGTTCTATGTAGTATGGTGCATAAACATAAAACTTGTTGCCTTCACAGAGATTTAATGTAAATAAAGACTTTTTTTTATATTTGCACCGTGCATTCTCGATATGAAGATTTCTTTATTAAAATCCAACTGATGCACTCTTTGTAATTATATCAACATTAAAATAGATTAAAATTAACATTACACACTCTGACATGTTTCAGTCCATGCAGGGACCATCCTCAGGGAGTTCCTTAGTACTTAGCTGAAACTATTTATATGGTTTTTTGTGCACATCAGTGTAGATGCGGTCAATGTTATGGCAGCATATCAACCTGTCATGTTGACATGTGTACACTGTGGAGGTAGGATAGAGATATAATTACAAAGAGTGCATCAGTTGGATTTTAATAAAGAAATCTTTGTAAATAAAGACTGTTAATATAGCTGTATTTCCATTTGTGACAAGTCTGTTTATGACTGTATCTACTTCCCATTTCAGTAGCTGAATTTCAGTCTCTCCCAGACTATCCATTACAACTTGTGTTGTCTGTGTTTCCTCCATTCCTTTGGAGATTTTTGTACTGTGGTCATGACCATCTCCTTCTAATAAACTAAATGATATTTCTCTACTTTTTTGTATAAGAGTCATAAATCCTTTATTACTCTTATTCAGAAACTCTAAGTTTCCATTGATCCAGTATGTAACCATTAATACTACCATGTTACTTTGTTATGTTTAGGTACATGTGAAGAGGCTGGAAGTCAGCTACTTCCCCATCTAGACAGTGGAATGCATAGCTGTGCATATAATAATGTCATTGTTAAACAGCCACCTTGGGAAGTGCAAGAAAGTGCAGAAGAGCCAGTACAGGAGGACATCCAGTTGGTAGAAGACAGACATACTGAAAGTAGCGCAATAGAACATGCTAGTTCAAATGGAAACAAAAGTGACCTGCAGAGAACCAATGGCATATATTGGTGACACTGCAGTAGATGGAAGAGAGCAGTGTAAAATGTGTGACACAGGATCTTATATGGTAGCAACAGATACATGGGAATATTTACCAGATGAGCTGTGCCGTCTGTGTGCGTCTTCAGATGAACACCCAAAGCAGTCAATTGTTGGCTGGCTGCGTATGCTGAATGAAATAATTCCAGATTTGGTGAGTTACCTATTTCTGTTTACTGATCTCTGTACCCTTGCATTACTACAAAATATGTATAGATGTGTAATTTACAGCTCTTAGCACTGTTAATTTTATGTAGACAGGTTCATATGTCTGTGTGTTGCATTAATGGGATCAATGCTGTAACTTTAAATCTTATAGAAATGACCAACAAGATGCAACTGTGTAGGACAATTTATTATTCCATTGTTTCTTGACTGCTCAACATGTTTTGAGCAATATTATTGCTCATCATCAGGAGCTTCTAAACCATAATTACAGCTTCTGGTTTTACTCACGTCTGTCATTGCCAGCCACTGTCATGGCTGAGTTCCCACTCAGCCATGATAGTGGCTGGCAATGACAGATGTGAGTAAAACCAGAAGCTGTAATTATGGTTTAGAAGCTCCTGATGATGAGCGATAATATCGCTCGAAACATGTTGAGCAGTCAAGAAACAATGGAATAATAAATTGTTCTACACATTTGCATTTTATTGGTCATTTCTATAAGATTTGTATTATGATGCACGGATCCATGAACATCAAGGCTGTAACTTCAACTACATTTTTCCCTCTCAAGACCATTGTAATTTGTTTCATATTAAATGCTTGACAACTGTTGAAGCACTTCTCTTCTTAGGGAACAGATTTTCCAGGCAGTTCTTGTTAATGGTACATTAAACATTTTTGGGACAGCAGCAAATAACAGCGACATTTCTAGCAGAAGGGCAGGAGCAAGCCTATGCATGTTTCCTGTACATCAGAAGCAGAAATTGTGAGTGGCTGACAGACTTGCAGGCTGGTCTCAGAGGCTGTTTTGGAAGAGTAATGTTTCACCTTGAACAATGTGTTAAAGTGTCAGTGAATGAGAAAATCATTGTTGGATATGTTGCTGATGATTTGATCATACCAATCTACATCCTCCAGTATGTAACTTGATGGTATTTCAGAAGGGTGTTTACTTTTCTGGCATAAAACTATACAGTCACCTGCTGACATATTTAAAAAATCTTTCTAAAGAAATAAAGTTATTCAAAACTGCTTTGAAAAGATTCCTTTTTCTACACTCATTTTATTCAGTAGAGGAGTATCTTGGTTACAGGCATAACTGAGGTTTAGGTCTTAGTATTTTAAGATTTAATTATATTAAACCTAAATCATAAGGAAACAGTGTCATGTTACTTCTAATATGTTTCTATTATCAATTATTATATACACAGTAATAAGAGTATTCATTATATTTTACATATGTC
>Ga0268261_10003748_pt1 | contig 11225 bp, 5 predicted proteins | sample TergutNc150P1_FD_190353 | JGI IMG/M metagenome (GOLD analysis project Ga0268261, IMG submission 190353) | Nasutitermes corniger P1 segment gut microbial community from laboratory colony in Florida, USA - Nc150 P1 (SPAdes) (version 2) | ecosystem: Host-associated > Arthropoda: Insects > Digestive... | reverse complement strand
ATGTATATATATATATATATATATATATATATATATATATATATATATATATCACAACAAAGGGTTTGACAAGTAGCTGACCTGGACCAGCAAACGTATGTTCAGTTTCCATTACCATCTTAATAAACTCACCTTGGTGAAAGGACCTTGGTTTAAGGCTCACCTACAAGGAAAAACATATATAGATAATACCAGAAGATTTGCAGTTATCAAGTTCTAACATTATTAATGCTGCACAAACAGTTACTATCTTTCAACTCCTAGCAGCAAATATTTTGGCATTTACAAATCCAAAAATGGTATTTTGACATAAGCTATTAATGGCTGTTGAGAGGACTAATCGCTGCTTGTTGTTGGCATCATAAGAAATAAGTAAATTCACTGCATGGATAAAATGCAGTTTCATCTTGTTAAATAGGTGGTACTTACGCTATCACAGTGCTTTAAAATTTGTCTTAGAACTTTACGAATTGATGCAACACACCAGGCCACATATGAAGGATGGAAGGAAGGTAGATAGGTAGGTGGGTGGGTGGTTGGGTAGATGGGTAGGTAGGTGGGTAGATAGAGGACTATGAGATACTGTCTTTCAGTCTCACTGCAAAATCCTTCATTCATAGATGAAGAAGAAAACTCATTACCTAGTCCTCATACCAACAATCACAGTTCACAGAAACTACAATGCTGTGGAAAAGAAACATGAATTCTACTCATTCCAATGGTGCTTAGAGCCCATGGTAGCCCAAAGCCTGCCATATGCTGGGTTTGTAAATTACTGTTTAGAAATTCTCAAGACATTCATGTACATTTTAAAAAAACACATGTCAATTGCCAATGCAGGATAACCTTCCTATAACTAACTTACCAACTAACCATTACAAAGGCCAGAGTTCTTCTTGAGAGGCTAATAGTTCCTCAACTAATCAAGAAATTTCCCACATTTTACGGAACCCAAAGGTTCATTACCATGTTCACAGGAGCCCCCACTTGCCCCTATTCTGAGCCAGATCAATCCAGCCCACACCCCCAGCCTATTCCTCGAAAATCCATTGTAATATTATCCTCTCCTATGTCCAGGTTGTCCAAGTGGTCTCTTTCCTGCAGGTTTCCCCACAGAAGGAAAAACTGCATGTTCACCGTTCTAATTATCATGTCATCATATCATATTTATTTTCATTCCGTGAATCCGTACAGGATTACAAAAATCCATATGGATATGGAAAAAGTCAAATTTGCTTAAATCTAAAAGTGAAGTCAATATAAAAGTGTACAACAATTTTAGTTACTAGGTCTAGTAAATTGAGGTTTTAACATAACATAACTTATATTAGTAATACAAGTAATAACATTACAGCACCAATTTAAAAAATACAGTACTTATGGCCAAGAAAATAATTTACAACATCACTGCATAACAGACAAAGATTCGTACATTGTGAATATAGTATTGTAGATGTGTGAGTGTAGTATGTAGCAAGGTTTCTCAATGTCCAGCCACACTCTCACTTTAAACTTCGTAAAACAAATCACATACCAATGGATATTTCAATCACAGTACCTACAATAAGGTAAAAAAAAATAATTAGGTAACTACTTTGAGCCCTGACCTCAAGTACCAGCCAAAGGTGCAAAATGTCGCATTTATATATTCGGTTAAACTTATATTCTGTACCCGGTTCTAAACATTCTGGTCTAATATATACTTTAACGTATTGCTATTCAAATTTCACTATGCACTACAGTATTATTTCTGTAATGTTTACTGGAAACCCTTTGATGGGCTCTGCTCTTGTTGATATTAAATGTCTCCCTCATGATTATCTTCAAGATCGAAAGAAGGAAAAATAAAACTCTATAACACAGTAATATAAGTGTACTAGAATGGTGTATAATATACATCAACTATACGTCGCGTACATACTGAAAATGTACTTCAAGGTAGTCTATTTACGTGTTGGTATTCGTATGTAAATCAAAATAAATAATTCAGTGCTTTGTTTGAAACACACAAATAAAGATATGCCTGACGTTTACAATAAGAACAGTATTTACCTGAAACCTTTCATTTTCAAATACTTTTGAAGTTAGCCTTCGTACAGTCTGCGAGAGATTCCGCGACGAAAAAGTGAGCATACCAGCCATCTCACTCGTACCGAATAAAATTATCACACTCCACTACAGATGGCACGGGTGGTGCCAAGCGCGGATTAACTTGGTGCCAGAGAACCGACAACTCTACCAACCTATCTACCCAAGCAGAGGAATTACGTAATCATGTTAGATTCGCTCCAGTGTTGGTACGGGAAGTGTGAAACGAAGAAATCGACGTCATATATGCAAAAAATTATGTAGGGACAGAATCGCAGTAATATCACAAATTCCATTGTAAAATTAAAATTTTTATGTTAAGTCATAACACATGACAATGGGTAAAGAATGTGCTCCACCACCAAAAATTACCGTGATGTCAGAATTATATGCAGTTGTATATGTAATATGCAACGTATTCCCCACGGACTCACCTACGATCCGTGGTGCATGGAACCAGAGTCACTCATGGATGACTGGAAAAACCTGAAGGTATGCGACTGTAAAGGAAAAAGAGGTTAAGAACGTAGGACATGAGTTGTGTACAGACCTTATAGGGTTTTGTTGTATAATGAGTAAAAGTTATCGAAACTTCTTGAAGCTTTTGGAGCAATGGCCACTTGATCCAACCAAAACAGGAAGGTACTGTACTTTTTTATGCTGAATCCGCAGATAAGTGTAACTAGTAGTCATGAAGTAGCACCTTATCAGTAACAGCAATTGGACAGCCCACCTGCCTATTTATACTCATAGACTGATTATTGGTTTGTCACTGATTTACGTCTAAATGCAGAGTTCATCGTTAAAACTCGTAAGAGCGCAGTACAGTAATAAGTAATTGTATTTGCAATTTATTTCAGGGATCTTGGACAGCATATCCGGGAACATGTGAAAATAACATTCAAGGCAGGAGAAGTATACTCTGGGGATGAGACTAAATGCAACAGAATACATGCTAGTCTGAAAAGGTTGGCAGACAATCAGTATGGTCGACTCTATCCAAGGAAATCCAATTCTTGTGCTTCTGGATTATCAGCTGATGAGTGCCATTCACTCCTGACAACTGAATTTTTAGAGGAGCTAAAGAAATCAGACGAAGGATTGTTCTCAAAATTGTTTCATACCCAAACATCAAAATGACTGCAGTTTTAAGAAGAATTCATAAGTTTAGAAATATATGTCTTCATGCACATTTTGGGACATCAACAAGTACACATAGTCAGAAGGACGTTTTAATACAGGGAGAGTTACACACACCAGTTATGGTCAATGAAGTACTTGAATGTCTTCAGCCTCAACCTGGTCAAGTATTTATTGATATGACTTTTGGTGCTGGGGGACATAGTGAACGCATACTGGAATCAGCTCCTGACATCAGATTGTTTGTTTTGGATAGAGACCCAGTATCTTATTCCATCGCCAAAAGGCTTGCCGTCAAATTCCCTGGTCAAGTTGAGCCATTGCTTGGGAGGTTTAGTGAGTTACCAGTATTGCTAAGATCACATGGAATTAGACATAATAGCATTGATGGTATACTTTTTGATTTTGGTTGTTCTTCCATGCAATTTGATGTGGCTGAGAGAGGATTCTCTGTGAGTAAAAATGGCCCCTTGGACATGAGAATGGATGGGGACCGATTTCCAGAAGAACCTACAGCAGCTGATGTATTGGCTAAAGTGGATGAGGAGGATCTGGTAAAAATCCTAAAAGTGTACGGGGAAGAGAAGCAAGCCAAGAAGATTGCACGAGCTGTGATAGAATCTAGATACATGTTCAAGAAACTGGAGACAACCAGCGAACTAGGAGATCTTGTAGCATCAGTGTGTGTTGATGAAGAGAGACTAGACAAACTCCAGAGACATGCCCACTGTGCCACAAAGACATTTCAAGCACTCAGAATATTTGTAAATAATGAAGTAAACGAGCTGAACTTTGGAATGATAATAGCTGAGACCTACCTGAAGGTTGGAGGCAAATTAGTAACACTGACATTTCACTCATTGGAAGATCGAATTGTGAAGCGTCATTTGCTAGGCAATGTTATTGACAATGCCGTAAACCCCCTTCCTTTAAAATATACCAATTCTTCTCTTTGGTATGATAGGAATGAAGTAGATAGCTTACTGCACTCAAATTGGAAACTTATGCACAAACATGTCCTTACTCCAAGTGTGGAGGAAGTCACTGTCAATCCCAGAAGTCGTTCAGCAAAACTTAGGGCTGCAACTAAAGTAACAGACCCTGTTGTTTAAGTGTGAAATGTTCAAAATAAAAATGCTTGCAAAATGTATGTAAGAAAATAAGTTCCCTGAGGTTTTGTTTGGCTGTAATGTACAATTCACAACATGGGCATTGTGATGCAAGTTCTGTCAGTAGTACTGTAGCATTTGAGACATATTAAGTATAGTGAGGTGTGTACTCTGCAAGACAGCTGTAGATGAGTGTAAATCTGTAGCCTTATTACAAGTAAGGAAGTGACATAATTATTACAGAAATAACTATGTTGTGTGTAAATAAAAATGGGCATCATAAATTACAAATGTGTTATCACTTTTGAAAACGCAATGACCATGAGTTTATTCTTTATTATAGATCTTTGTACACATGAAACCCAAAATGAAAATTTTTAGCACAGGTTCTGTGTTGACATGTGTTGCATAAAACACACGTTATACTTAAAAAAATGAATACTGTTATTTCTTTTCACAGCCATATAGCATGCCTAAACTGTAAATTTCTGCATATTCTTCACAATAAATGGTTCAATATGTATATATACATCAACAGTGATAACAATATGAATATATAAATATCATATAAAATATAACAAGTCAGTTATTATAGCAGAGATAAGGTATGCATGAATGAAAGCCACTGACATCCCTTTCTAACTTGGCATCTATCTTGATAATAATAATAATAAAGTGGAAGATACAGTGCATAATCACACTATGGCATTACAACTACTATCAACCTGCTACATATTTCCTGTTCTGTTAGCTGGTGACTGACAGTAAGCAGTCCATACGTCTGTTTCAATCTCCAGTACCTACAAAATTTTCATGGACATGGTTATAAGCACCAGAGCCATTCCTGAGCATTGAATAAACCATAATCACACAGCCATCAAAAGAATGATTTGCACAACTTGGTATTGTAATGAAGTTCCGGTATAAAATACCGACCAACTCCAACAGGCAGAATCCCTCAGACCCTGATCAAGTGCTGAGAAGAAATGAATTATTGATTATGAATAAGTGTTGCCTAGAAGACAGTGCTAACGCATCAACATGTAACAGAAATAAAAAAATATTTGGAAATACCTATTTAAAAGTAGATATAAATGGGAAAATGAGGTCAGTAAGTCACAGCCTAAGCTACAAGGGAGGAGAATTAGTAGCATAGTGGTAAAATTACAGAGGATAACACTGTATGAGTAAGTGGGTACACATGTATGGATCCATGCTCAGCAAGAACCTGGTGTTACAAGGTGGATTCATGTGTAGAACAAACCATAACACAGTTAATTACCCTCATTCACAAGAACCTGCCAATTGTTCCTACCTTGAACCACATAAATTCACTGCCCAGGGCAACAATTTTAAGCCTTAGTAGCTGCAATTTAGTGCCCACTATACTCTGTAAAGACTCGGGATTTAATTGGCTGCTTTTTGCTTCACATGTTCTTGGCAACAACTTTGGTTGAAATTTGGTTAACATCATATTGTGTGTCGACTGTACTAGCCTTCTGGTACCAAAGGGTTAAATTTGAAACATCACCACAATAATAACTGCTTACTAGTCATTATGTTATCACAATATTTTATCCTTTTTTTTAACTTGGTTGATTTGTTAACCACAGCTGAGGAGAAACATGTCTCTCATGCCATATTCAAGAAGTCATAAAGGCTGCCCAAATGAACAACTCCAATGTGACAGATGTTACAAATCTGTCAGTAATATAACTATGAACCAGCTACAACTGCATACCCAGCAAACCCCATAAACACACAAGAACTGCACACAGCTCTCCAATCCTTCAATGCCTCGTTATAGTCTGAAAATTAGATATTAATATGCAGGATATAAGATTAATGCTATATTGAGTTGCGGAATATTCTGAGAAGGGGAACAGTTATGTATTCTGAGGGACCAATCAGTGGCTTTTACATGAAATAAGTAAGAAACAATAAACACTTGCTCAAGCTGAAAGTAGTATTGCACGTCTGGAAACCACAACAAACTGGCCTCCATTCTCACTTTACTATTATTCATTTAGAATAAAGACCATTTCATTATTTGCTGACAATATAACAAAATAAAAAGTATAAATGCAGGCATGTACATAAATACACAATACAATACATGAAATGGTATACACTGGTTTATGGCTAACCAATTATAGATCATGACAATATTTTGTTTTCCATTCCTCTGGTGCCGCATCATATAGCAGACAAATGATGACATCAGCTGCACTACTACAAAAACATAAATCTTGTATAATTATTTTCTTGATGAACACTTTCATACAGTCACTTTGTAACATGACATGTTGTAACATAACAATGAACTGTAAAAAATCAAATGTCAAATTTGGCTTCCTTATTTAGGATAAAGGCTGTCCTAATTTCAATTTAATGTTTTGCATTTCAGCCTAGTCACTGCATTATAAATGTGCACTCAACTGCATGTTTCATTTAAGAAATCATCATCAGTAACTGAAAAAGACATCAACAGGCAGTTGACATAAACTGATATGAGAACTAACATTTTGTCACAAATTAAAACTGCAGTTCAAACTGTGTGTTTTGTGATTAGAACATAAGCTAAATAATATAAAACTGCTACTGTTGATCAGAGTAAAACAGCAGCTGGATGAAACTCTGCTTTTTTATTTGCCATGATCATAGAGAATAAAGTGATCCTAACATCAAATGTAAATCCTGTCCATTACAGTTTAATGGCTGCTGATCATTTCCTTTTATCAGACTTAACTTCTCCATATCCCTTAAATACTTTCCACAATTAGTACCATTTTATCCTCTTGTTGCACAAATATATAAAATCAAACTCCATAATTAGTGCAGTAATAGTTCTCAAAGTGATTGAAATACAATGATTGATGGCAAATAAAATCCAAACACACACAACTGGCAACATTTGTATCCAAGCCAAAGTACAGTTTCTGTTTCTGTTTAATCCAAAAATGGACTTTGTTATCCACAGTGGCAGCATTTAAAGCAACGTGCGCATTTCACATCTATTGTCAAGGCACCCACCCCCCACCACAAAACTCAGCCATGACTCATTTCAGGCCGGATGGTCCAGAGATTGAATTCTGGTGGGGACAGGATTTTCCGCACTCATCCAGACCAGTCCTGGGGCCCACCCAGCTTCTTGTATAATGGGTAACAGGTCTCTCTCTTGGAGGTAAGGTGGGAGGGGCATGGCACTGACCACCAACCCCCATCTAGCACTGAGGTTAAAGGAAGAGTAGAGCTATACCTCTACTCTTCCTCTGGGCCTTCATGGCCTGTTCTAGGGTGAACTTTATTTTAATTTACTTTACTCTCATGTCCAATGATAGACAACAGATATCTCTAATGGCAGGTGGCACCCCACATTTTCAGCTGTGGCTAGAAAGAGATCCAGTTTGTGGAACAGTGTGTTCTGTTAAGGCTATCAAATGATGGACAAATACCAGACACCCTGTAATCCTGAAGGAAAAATCACTGCATAAGAATAACAATTTTTATCACTATTTCAGCAGTTATTACTACCATGTTCTACCAACATGGAAAAGTAACTTTAAACATACTTTTATGCATAAAGTAAGACAATAATATCGCAAGCCTTTTTTCTGAAAACATATCTGCTGGTATTCATTGTGAAAAAATAAAGAGGGAACTGTACTGGACCAGCAGATATGGGACTTCTAACAACAACAGTTTGCCAGTATGATCACTGGTTGATAAAAGCAATAGTAATATTACTTTGAAAGAATAGAACGGTGAAATATATCGGAACATAATGAACCTCCAACATCAAGAACTCAATATACAAAATTTAGCTTGTTCCAAATCCCTGTAACATACCTTCGCATTGAGCAAGGATGTGAACTTTTACTGATTTGGATGACTGTTAATACAAATGCTGCGACTGGCTGTGCTGACCTCATTCAGTATACTTCAATATTATATGGTGACAAAACATGCACCTTAGCTACAAGGTTAACACCTCTTCTCTGCTGACTCCAAGTCAATGCCAGTTTAGCTCCTTTAATATGTAAAAGTAATGAATCTTTGACCAAACGAGTTATCTGGTTACGTAGGATGTCACAGAAAGAATAATGGGGAAATACAAATATTGCTTCTACAAAATGCATGATAACCGTTACAAACCGGACAGGTTACAGAATATAAGTAAGATGATATTCCAAGCCAGGCTGACAATCTCAAAACCACATTCCACTTTCTTTCAATATGAATCAGTATAGCAAAAAACAGCTTACATGCAATATTTATGAATTATTTCATAGAAATAAATCAACAAACATTCCTCACACAGGTGGGGGCCAATGTAATGGTGTAGAGAAAACCTTATTAAATGACCCATTACATGTAGTATTGTCAAGTTTATTGAAATTGTTGACTGGTGGAAGTTGGTGCTGCGTGGATTTAAGCAAGTAGAAAACAAACTGACTTCTCAAACAATTCACTGCTGAAGCCAGGGTTGGCAGAGCAGCAAGAGATGCACTTCTTCCACCACTCTTTGATATGTCAGTGCAACCTGTTGAACCAACATAATAAGACATTAGCACAGCTAATGGCCTGGCATCAGTTTCAATGCATGTAAGTCAAAGCATAAAAACACAGCCTCTAGGAAAGACACATGGACATTCAGCCTCCCAAATTCTACTTGGCACTGATAACATCTTGGGAGATTTTTACAGTTTTAAGCATCAAGTTTCCACCATACGGGTTATAGATGTTCAACATAAAATTACGTTACACAAGCACAGAACAACGGACATGGTAATGGTACATCCAAATCCACACTGAAGGTTTGCACCATGTCACAGACAGTATGTTGGAATTTTACGCCATATTTTAAAAATAATTATAGCACGAAACACAAATGTACATAAACACAGATTCAATTTGACTTCAAAAGTAGCTGAAATTAGAACTTTCTTACACATTCTTGTTGCTCAAGAAGAAGACACTTCTTGGACAGCTTGACTCTGAAGATGAAGGCACTGTGTACTTTGAAATGTGAACTACCTGTCCAGTGATATGATGTAACATCCCAGATGACTTGAATCTACAAACAAGAATTTCCTTATGGCAGACACATTCAGTAACTTTAGATTAGACAAATCCCCGGTGCCAGGTCACTGTGGCAACTCAACTTTATACAGTGGTGCCTAATATTTATAGATCATCTGCATGGAATTTCATTCATGTCACTCCTCTGGCACCTAGAATTTTAAGGTGGCCCCTAGATTTTGGGAAAATTTGTACACCCTTCTAGTAACTTACGAATCTGCCTCAAGAAGTGAAATATTGATAAACATCACACCTACATAACAAACCCAAAGTGACACCCCAGATGTAGAAACCCTACATAACAGAACACTGGAGCTAGTTCCTGAGCCAGATAACATAACTTTATAAAGCTGATTCAAATAAATCACCAACTAGATGCAACAATTTCTCCAGTTTATTACCCCAACGTTTATTTACAGCTCAAAATGTTTCAGGCATCCTCACACCATCATCAGGAGCTCAACAACTGCAGTAGCAGCATCTGGTTTTACCTTCGGAGCGTGGTGATAGCACTGCCATCACCACTCTCCGAAGGTAAAACCAGAGGCTGCTACTGCAGTTGTTGAGCTCCTGATGATAGGTGTGAGGACGCCTGAAACATATTGAGCTGTAAATAAATGTCAGGATAATAAACTGGAGAAATTGTTGCATCTAGTTGGTGATTTATTTTAATTGTATGATGACGCACGGACTTACAAATTTCAAATTTATAAAGCTGACACTGCATGTAAATATAGTGTAGTTCAAATAGGAGCTATATATAAGATACTGAATGAAGACAATGTACAGTTAAACAGTGAAGGTACCTGTAATCACACTGCAACAGTGATTACTGAAAACAAAATTATAAATTTGGAAGCTTACAATATTTGTACATGTCCCCTTATGATGCAAGTAAATAAGAAATATATAATTTGACTTTATACCTATAAAGACTTAAAAGGCAGTGTTCACTTAAAACTAGAACCTCAGTCTGAGAGAGATGGGTGACAAAATAATGACCTGTGCCCCAGAACTTCATTAGTTACCTGTCTCACAGCTCAGATGGAAAGCTGCATCTTACACTGAACTGATAACAAAGCATTATGGCACTCCACTGTTTGGTAATCCATACCCAAACCTAAACATTACTGCACACAAGAAACAAGAATCATTTCAACTTTCTTAATAACTTCTTGTGTCATTTCTAAAAATGTTGGTAACAAATAAATCCACTATTCTTTGTGATCAGGTATTAAAGCCTGTTCACTGTCAGACACTTCTAATTCTATTAAAGACAATACAAACATTCACAATATTCATATATGAGGAAAAACTCTATTCTCAATTTGCTGCATACTAAGAAGTGTCGTACCTGCATCCCTTATGTGAATTTCACTGGACCTTCCAAAGAATCACAGCTGCTATTAACAGCAGAGTATCAGCTGAACTGGAAGAAATGCTGAATGCAAAATTCATAGGTGCATCTGCTAAAAATCCATCGGTTGGATCTGGTTCATCTCATCATCATCATCATTTAGTAGTCTGTCTTACGACAGGTCCAAAACCTCTTCCAAAGAGAGCTCTCCACATAATGCGATCCAGAGCTTCCTCTTTCAAATGAGAGTATCCTCTCCTTTCCTTAAGATCATCCAATAGCTTCCTACGTCTTCTTCCTTGTCTTCCTGTCACTTCTATCCCCCCTTGTATCTTTCCTTCAGTAACCCGTTGTAGAAAGCAGTTTCGACGCAAAATGTGACCAATCCAGTTCGCCTTCCGTTTACGTATTTCATGTAGGATATTCCTCTGCTCCTTGACTCTAAGCAA
>Ga0268261_10003747_pt1 | contig 11227 bp, 8 predicted proteins | sample TergutNc150P1_FD_190353 | JGI IMG/M metagenome (GOLD analysis project Ga0268261, IMG submission 190353) | Nasutitermes corniger P1 segment gut microbial community from laboratory colony in Florida, USA - Nc150 P1 (SPAdes) (version 2) | ecosystem: Host-associated > Arthropoda: Insects > Digestive... | reverse complement strand
CCCCACCCCCATCCCATTTGATAGTTCTTTTCTTTTTGTGGTTTATTTTAAAACTATATCAGTACCCTGGACTATACAATACTGATGGCAGAAAAATGCATGAATGGTGAGCTAGAAAGGATTTAGAGGGGAATGATCACAGCATGACTGACATTCTATGAGTATTTCAGTATTTGCCTGGTGAGACTTCAATGGTTCTTGAACTGTTATCCATATTGATGTAAACTGACTGCTGCACTTACAGCCATTCCATCATGCACTGCTACCATTCTATTTGTTACTGTGTGGGTATTAATCACAAAAGAAAATTCTGACTGGCTAGTACACAACTCTGGAATGTATGTGACTACTTAACTAACATGCAAAATGTATACAATATGATGACACAATTTACACAGCATGAAAACACATTAAATATTTGTAATGTATGTTACATAGGAGGCACAAACATTTGAATCATATTCAGAAGGCACCCATTTTAATTGCAAACAGGAGACAACCCTCTTGGCATGGTTTTCTTTGTTTACTCCACAAAAGATATTAGATCATTCTTAAAATGAACTGCAACTACTCCCTTCACATCTTTTATATTTCATCATTTCAAAGTTCTTCCATATCCAATAACCTCAGAAACTGCCAAAACATAAAATAATTAAATGATCAAATAACCTGCATGGGAAATTCACTTGTGCAGCCAAATCCTGATATAGCACCAGCTTTGTTCAGTGCCTGTGAAAGTCCATGAACAGAAATTCCCTAGTACAGTGCACTTCAGTTTACCTACACAGTATAGCGGGGCACACAGTGGCACAGTTGGTTGAGGCATTGCACTACAAGCCAGAAGGTTGCAGCTTCAGTTCCCAATGGTGTCACTGGAATTTTTCATCAACTTAATCCTTCTGGCCACATTGTGACCCTGGGGTCAACTTAGCCTCTAACAGAAATGAGTACCAGGAATATTTCCTAGGGAGTAAAAGCAGACTGTGCGTAGGGCTTACAACCTTACCACCTTCATGTGCTGACTGTCTTGAAATCTGGAAGCCTCACCCTCCTGGAGCCCTCAGGGTCTGCCCAGGCCTGTACAGCAATTGTTGTACCTTTTACCCAGTATACTGCCACCCTCAATATAACATCACAAACTGCAGTGAACAAACAGTGGTGCAATATTTGGGTTTGACTGTATTTTGTTCATCAGCTGTAAACACTATTTAAAATGGAAAATGTACCACTGGTGCTGCTAGTCTGAGTGCTCGGCCGAACCATATAATCTCCAGACACGAAGCGAGCCACTAGACGCTGGGTTGCCCCTAGAATGCGGGCAGAGTCCCAGCCACCAGCAGCTGGATGAGCATATGCTGCCAGAAGTTCCTGTATGTGAGGTTCAAGTGATGCCGGTGCACTCAGGGGAAGAAACAGTCGAATGAAATGCTGGCCTGCATGCCAGATGTTGAGACGTTCGTTATGGCCAATACATTGTGAATCAATACACAACAACCCCGCTGTGGTGTTAGCATCATACACATTGTTGCCATCACTGTAAACAGAACAAATAATTAATTCCATACACCAAGCTGTTCTCAACATGCCAACAGTCATGTTAGGATATTCATTACATTTACATAATCCAAAAGTTAATTTTTGTGTTGCCAAAAGCCCACCATTTTTCCCTATTCTGAGCTATACAATTCAACCCATATCATCAACAACATCACAGTCCATTTCTTTGAGACAATTTAATATTATCCTCCAATCTAAGCCTATGTTCCAAGTTGTCCCTTCCATTCTGGCTTTACAATTAAAATTCCAAATACATTTTTCATCCCACCCATGCATGCCACATCCACCTCAGCCTTCTTTTACTAGTCTCTTAGATTAAATATCCTTTTCAAATAACCTCTGTATGTGTTCATCCCTTGCAATTAAAAATCAACTTTTTCTGCTTCCCAAAATTTGTGCCCATCTCATATTACTACATATGATCATCCTAATAACATGTGACAAAGAACACAAATTATAAAGTTCCTCCTTATGCAGCTTTCTCTGTTCTCACATTAATCCTCTCTTCCAAGTCAAAAAGTTTTCTTCAGATCTGTGTTCATAACACTACCTACATTTCCTCTTAGAGTCTAAGAGTCACCACTGACAACAGGAAGATGAAAATGACACATGGTAAATATGATCATAAGGGATTATTATTTATCTATAGTGAAAGTTAGGTATTTAGCATAATGAATGACAAAACAATAAAGCAAAATGTTTTATTTTATTTAGTGGAAGGATATATTCTTAATTTCATGCATACTTTTTGTTTAGAAAACAGTGACAGTGTTATGCGTAATATCAAAAAGTTTCAATACAAGCCATTTTATATAATATATGCTTTAGGATAAGCATTAGTATATTTGCAACATGGTTTCATTTACACCATATTTTATACAATGTATGTATAATGTACTTAATCAGCAAAATTCTGTAAAATCACAGATGATGAGTGACCTCTGGTAGCTTGCATGATGGGAGGAACCAACAATTATGAACTACATTCAGTTTGAAATATGTTGGGTTGAATAAAATGCAGCTGGGTAAAATTATATTTTGTATCTGATGCTAGAAGATAAAACATATATTTTAATATTACACTTGTATAACCTCAAATGTGAAAATTTAAATCTGCTCTTTACTTTTGCACCGTGCATATTGCTATATTTATTATGCATGAGTTGGATTAAATAATAAATTTAAATCTGCGTTCCTCATAGAGAGTCACAGAAAAAATATTTATGGTCTTTACTTTGCTGTGTAGCTCAGTTATGGTTCTGGTTGTTGTTTTTGCTGTCATTGTTGTTATTGTTGTTGAGAAAACTCTTTGCAAATATTGGTGGTATCAGTTTTCACTAATTTGGCTGTTAAAGGGTGTACTGTTACTGAACCAAGCCATCTCATTTAGACATGTAGCTACTGCTTTGTTCTTTAATTATTTGACTTTTCTTTTAAGTGATGGGACTTGTAATGCAATAATTTGCCCGGTACAAGGCAGTACCGGTTACAAGTGTATGTATCAAATATGTATCAGACAAAGGACAATGTACAAAATAACAGCAATATACTACAATTCATTATTTATCTGAAAACTATCAGTTGTCACTTCCGGTTCATTTAAAGTATTACTCAAAGCCCACACAGCAGACTGTCCACACGCAGAGTTGAGTAGCAGCAGAAAGTGACAAATAGCAGTTGTCACATAAAATAAGGTCTTGCCACTTTGTCAATGCTGCATAACTATGTGTTAGTATAGTACCAAGTGATTACTTGTCTTGTTACAATGACTGCCCAAGGCACATGGCACACTCTGCATCTGTCTGACAGCGCACTTACCTTCCTTGTGACATATCACTGTCAATAGTACAGTCTGCATCCGTCTCACACCCTGGTTCACCAACACCCAAGTCATCAACATCTGATAATTTCAAAGTCCCTCCAACAAGAACAAACTGTTGGCGACGAAAATCATTCATTGAGAGTGATCCAAGTGGAGAATGAGCCAAATGGTGAAGAATTTGTGCAATCCCTAGCGCAAGCTGTAAATAAACATGGAAATAATTAACATCTTTCTCATAAATCATACCATTACAGTAAAGTGTTTAAATGCACACGGGCTGGGTAGCGTAGTCGGTATAGCGACTGGCTACAGGCTGGACGGTACAGGGATCGAATCCGGGTGAGTCCCAGAGTTTCTGAACCTGTCCAGACCGGCCCTGGGGCCCACCCAGCCTCCTGTACAATGGGTACTGGGTCTTTCCTGGGAGTAAAGAGCAGCTGGGGCGTGATGTTCACCCCTCACCCCTTCTAGTGCCATGGTCAAGAAAGGGTAGAGCTATACCTCTACTCCCCCTATGGACCGTATGGCCTGTACAGAGCCTCAGTGCCTGCGCAAGGATACACTTTACCTTACCTTTTATTTAAATGCACATGTCTAATATATCCCTCAATGTCTTAGCCTATAATACCCTTTCCGACTTAAGAAAGAACAACTAACGTGAAACTGATTTTTTTCATACTTATTTAATATAAAATATGTGCCAATTATCATAGATGAAAGTGATATGTACATATCACACCATGAATCTTTGTTTTGTGAAGAGATAGAGATTAAGTGACAGTTCAAGTTTCAGACATCCTTAAAAGCAGAGAAATTGCTCGCATTAGCTACTGGATGGAGAGTCGAGTGGATTGTAGAGTCAATGTGAACATGGAGTGATGAGAAAAATTCCTGACATTCCATTTAAGGATTGGATTCTTGTCAACAGCTGAATTATCAGTAGCACATGAATGTGATCATAATTTTGTGTGATTTTCTTCACAGCCTTAAGACAGTATCATCAAGACATCAGCATTAGAGCTAAAACATACACAGTGCCATAACCCAGTGACAAGATCAGCAGTGGTATTAACACATGAAGTTTATGATAATAAGCATTCAGTATGACTGTGATGCCATGAGCTATGATCATGACTAAATGCAAAAAAGTATTTTAGTTTCTGTATATAAAACAGGGTATGTTATTTAACAATGCTGTCAATTTCTAAGATTATGTAACATACATAAAAGTGGTGTCTGGAATATGGTATATTAGTCTCTTAATTTACATAATTATTACAAGACACACTCTATTCTTTCCTCAATGGTCTGAAAATGAAGGTAGCTGATGAACAGCAAGTAGATGAGAATAGTAACATCCGTAAGATATTCTAGCACTGAATTAAACAGCTGCCATATATTTTTAACCTCAACAGCAGAAGGGCCACAGATGTGCAATTTCTGTAGCAAGATGATGGCTGCAACTAATTATTTGAACACCAACAAAATATATAAGAAGGGATTAGTCTATATGACTATGTTGTCTTTACAGTTTGTTTTCAGAACTTGTCTTCCCATACTGTAATATGATCTTCTACATCTTTCTGTTTTCTGTTGCAGCAAGATCTTTAAAGCTAGCATAAAGCCTGCTGAACTTCTGTACGAAAACTACTGTAATTATCAATATTGCTGTTCAGTTTGGAGCACAAAGATTACTGAGAAGAAAATCTATACACCCGCAACACTGTTTGCCTTGAAAAACCAATTTTGTCAAAAATACCTACCCTCAATATAATCAAATTTCTGGAAAAACAGCTACATCTATAGTAAGACATTCAAACTGATAGAATAAAAATATGGACCAAACCATACTTTTCTTTGTTATTTGCTGCAGGCACCTTCCATTCATGTTTGAAATTATGTGCTAATGTACATAAAAACAGACTAGTAAGATTTAGTATTTGAAGAACTGGGTCCATATTTCTTGTGTAACAAGGAATACGTAATGAATATCTTGTCTTGCCCACCAACAGCAATCTTCCTTCTGTTTCATATTATAGGCCTTCCACCCAACTACTAATGCAGTCCATACCCTCAGTCTGTCCTCCCATGAGAGCTGCAGCAGACGTACAGTGTCTAAAGGATCTCCTAGTTCTGTTACCATGGCAACCGGACCCACTGCATCAGGAACACAAGACCCCAGCACCTGAAAATTATCCAAAAGAAAACGAGATTATAAAATGATGCTCACAAGTCTTGATTCTAGTCATAATTTAATTTCATTGTTTCACTTTCACTAGTTTTACAAGAGGATGGCATCAAAGGTGACGTTCCAAGGCGTGTGCAGCAAGGGTGTGAGTAATTGCCTACCCTCAGGTTACATCCCACTCAGGTGCATATTCATCTTTGTTCTCAAAACGTTTCCCCCACTATAACATTACCCCCAGCAGTTAATTTGGTATTGTGAACATTCTCCAAACGTACGTGAAGCCTTACATTTTTTTTGTAGGAGCTATCTCCTTATGTTATTTAATATTCAAAAAGGTGGTTTATTCAGTCTCAACACAACATCAATATATAGCCAATATTACATAGTTTTGGCTACATGTTTTGGTTTTACCAAAACATCTTCAGGCCAATATTCACTATACATTCAGTGCGTACATACATTATGGAATCCCATAGTGTTTACATAAAATCGTACTCACTTAAAATTTTAATTTCAAGTTTAAAATCTATTGACAGAATGAATACTTAAAAACATATATAAGTATTCCTATCAATGCAAAGGTACTTTCATAGTAAAACTTATGTCAACTTATATACATATCAATTTGATCTAGAACTCATGTCAAATGGGCCTTCAGATAAGGTGGTGTTACACTCGGTGTACATATGCACATAGTTGGAATCAAATTTTTGTCATATAATTGTGCAAATATTCTTAATTCTGAAATAATAATTTTTATCACAAGCATGCTCAAGCCATCCTATAGGAGGTCAAGTTCAAGGCTGAGTACACACACACACACACACACACACACACACACACACACACACACACACACGGTATAAACTTATATCACTTCTATATATGCATGCAAGGTTGTGCACACACACACACACACACACACACACACACACACATACACAGTATAAACTTATATCACTTCTATATATGCATACAAGGTTATGTACACACACACACACAAACACGGTATAAACTTATATCACTTCTATATACGCATACCTGATATAAGTTTATACCATGTGGTGTACACAACCTTGAACTTGACCTCCTACAGGATGGCTTGCATATACTTGGGATAAAACTATTACTTCAGAATTAAGAATATATGCACAGTTATATGACAAATATTTGTCTCTAACTACGTGCATATATACACCGAATGTAACACAACCTTATTTGAAGGCCCATTTAACATGAGTTCTAGATCAGTTTGATATGTATATAAGTTGACATAAGTTATACTATGAAAGTACCTGTGCACCGACAAGAATACTTACATATGTTTTTAAAAATGCATTCTGTCAATAGATTTAAAACTTGAAATTAAAATTTTAAACTGGTATAATATCATGTAAACACTATGGGATCCCTTAATGTATGTACACACTGAATGTACCTCACTATAGTGAATACTGGCCTAAAGATGGTTTGGTAAAGCCGAAATATGTAGCCAGAACTATGTATAATTGATTGCATATTGAGGTTGTGTTAAGACTGAATAAACCACTTTATTGTATGTGAAGCCATTATTAAGAAAAATGAGAGATTTATGTGTGTATTAGTTAGGGAACTGTAGGTATAATTTGCAGAACATCAGATATAAGTGTTAATGAATATACTGACATACACAAAAAAAGTTTATTTTAATACCTCGAATTTTGTTAATTCCAGAGTCTTGTCATCTCTAAATTCACATTTTGTCTATTTCTGTTCCCCCTGCACCGCCTACAACCATGTGTCTGTGTGTATGCTAGTGGTAGGCTCCAGTGGCCAAATTTAGGATACCCATAGTAGATAGCATAAAATTAAACCAGTAATTTCACTACTCACTATTTTAAATTTATAAATACCAAAGTTTATTAATCCCTCATAATATCAAATTATACAGTCTCAACATCACTTAAAATACTTCAATTAAAAATTTTGCTTTCTATGCAGCCAGAGTGTTGCTTATTACACACTCATTCTAACATTCTGAGTGCATGTCTTCAAGACTATACATTCAGTCTCAGTATCCTGCGACAATCACACAATACCATTTGTGAAACCAACACATACCTTCTGCTCCTTGCATGACAAATAAGTGAATAAATTTCATCTAATCAAAGACTTACTAGGGAGAATTAATTAACTGGCATGCTGTTTATTGAAAATGCCCTCCTACTGTGTTTGGGTTCAGGTAATTTGTCATGTTCCAAATAATTCTAAACAATAAGAGAAAATTTCAACTTCACTGTCAACATTGACGTGTATTTCTCCCGGTACTTCAGTTTTCTCGGTCTGTATCATCTTCCCAGTTCTCCATATTCATATTTATTCATCTACCACTGATGTTATTTATGCTACTTACTGACAGTAACGCCAAATAAAGTATAAAAATGTAAAGCCCATGTAGTTGCTGGGCCAGACTAGGTACACCTTTACTATCATAAATGTGATGTGTATTGTTCAAAAATTGCATTAACCTTTCTATTTAATATTACTTAATGTGCAACACATAAGATAAAAAAAATGAGAAGAATTAAAATTGCCTTCTCTCCATCAAGTGACGCAATCTGCATGACCAAAACTGACAGTACTATAAAATAATAATTACACAAGTTAGTGATCACATATATGCAAAATTTATCCCAGGATAAGTTCAAATATGACTGAAAATTAAATCAGAAGAAAACTTTATACCATCAAATGCAAGTTCATGAGTAAAAACATTGTGTATACTCAGTCTAGTAATGCATCTTGGCTTTGCAAACAAGCCATCATCAGGCCAACCTTTATATAAAACTTAAAATTACAAACACGTCATGTAAATTGAATAGTGTCAAGTTTATATTTTTATGTTTCTTGTAAAAGTTAGGATGATGGTGGCTTGTTTACAAAGCTGAAACATGTTTCTTGATTGAGTGTTAATGAGGCTGTTTACTAATCAAGTTGTGTTTGGTGGTATAAAGTTTTCTTTTGATTTAATACAGAAGCACAATGGGATGTCAAATACCAAGATAACCTCAAATTTTGCATTCCCACTATGTCTGTGATTTTCAATGCATAATAAATATTTTCATAAACAATTCACATGCACATTTATGATCTATCTACATGCAAATTTCAGCATACATAATGCCAGTGATACATTAGTTATTTGTAAAAGGCAAATCAATATTTTTGTATGGCTACCATGATGAATAATCATCTTTTCATATCTGAGTTAGATCACAAACAATCAGGAATTTCACATACTTCAGAGGTATCAGATAATAATCCTAATTAATTTGAAACAGGACACCTATGATCTGTATTAATAAAGAGTGAAAACTCTATTACCTTATGCATTATAGAAATTATGCTATGGTAAACAGATATGTTGAGGGCTTGACCTTTCATTATTCTCCCTTAATGATTGTGAATTTCTCTTCCTTACGAAAAACGTAATTCTTTCACCTGAATCTCACTTACACATTTCTTTCTGCATAGTTTCCTAGCTGCATATTTTCAAAGCATCAGACGAGGTTATATCACAGTACAGACTATGAAGGGAAAGTTAAAGTGAAAGGTAAAGTTCACCCTAGAAAAGGCCACAAAGGCCCAGAGGGGGAGCAGATGCATAGCTCTACCCTTCCTTCAACCTTGGTGTTAGATGAAGGTGGGTGGTCAATGTCACGCCCTGACCGCTTTACCCCCGGGAAAGACCCGATACCCATTGTATAGGAGGTTGGGTGGGCCCCAGGGCCGGTCTGGAGGAGTGGGGAAAATCTTGCCTCCACCGTGATTCGATCTCCGGAATGTCCAGCCCGTAGTGAGGCACTATGCTGACTGTGCTAGCCTGTCCCCTGTACTGACTATGAAGTCAAGTTAATTTTCTTGCTACTTCCAAGGATAACGCTGTCTTCCTTCAACATCAGCTTGCACTCTAAGCGTCCCATTGTTTCTTAACCTTTAATTACTGTGCTTCCTAGAAATTCCCTCTCAGTATATTTATATTATTCATACCATTCGCTCTTCTAGACAGAGAAAGAATAGGTTCGAAAACAGCCAATCAGTGTGCTGCCTCTACTTACTACTCCCAAGTGGAACAGAAATTCATCCAAGGAAAACTGTGCAATCTAAAATGGCAATAAAATCCGTAGAAAAGAGTAGTTCATAAACATGTATACTGTTTATGTGTTTGTGTATGAGCAGGTGGGTGCATAGTTCAGAGAAGTGTCAGAACTGTGGCCTCATGTACTTACAGACTGATTCCACACAACTATAACTTTGATCCTAGAGCACCGGCTATATTTTAATGTAATACCAAAATTCTCTTCCAGAACACATCATGATAACACTTCATTAAGAATAGGTGGCCTTGTTCTGTAAGTCCTTATCATCCACAACAGGAAAACTATCAAATGAAATGTTTGTTCCTGTCAAACTGTAATGTGACATGTATAGTAAGCTTATACACAATGCTGTGTGTGGTCAAGCAAAATAAATTGCCTTTAACAATAGAATAATTTCTCCAAACACAAGCCTATAAACTGCTACAATTAAATAAATGGCATACTGTGACAAAACTGAGGTATCATACTAAACAACTCTATGAGCTAGATGTCTTCTTGTAGAGCTCACAGTCACTCATCTAGTAACGCAATTTATTCACGATTCACAGAATTAAACAGTTTCATTGCCATGCTCACGAGAGACAAAAGTTGAGTCCTTCAGATGAATCCAGTCCACACTGTCATACCCTAACGCTTTAGGATATGTTTTAGAAATGAAAAATTCTGTCTTTTGAAATACGATGCCATGTAGTCATGGTAGAGGTGTACTGACATTTCAAATGATCTCTGTTTCAGATGGACTTGCTGCCTCCATAATCCAGATAGTTCATAATCGCCACAGTCACAGCCTCAAATGTCATATTTTAACATTATTTTGAAATCTACAATTACATATTCCAAGTGATTCCCTATCAAGTTTTCTGAATAAAATTATGTATGTATTTTTCGCTTCCCCCATTTGGCCTGCATCTATTACTCATCTTGCACTCTTTGATCTAACCATCCTAACAATATTTGGTGATCAGGAGAACTATAAAACTCGCTCATTATGGAATAATCTATTCTCCAAAAATTAAATTAAAATGATTAAATTTATCTTAGCCACGAGATGGTTGTTAAAATTCAATTCAAACCACATGCAGTAAAGAATTTGGAAGGCTCCGGCTTCACTGAAACAATATAACCCACGCAATTGAAAAGCATCGTTCAAACAAATCAAGAACTATAAAAATTAGGCGGTTAATGAGTTATGACCAGGAACAATGAAAAACTATTTCAATTTCAATTTATTTAGCGTTCGTATGATCCATATGGGTTATGACCCGTCGGATATGGAACTTGTCAATACAGAAATAAGAAATATCATACATGAAATAAATACAATACAGTTAGTTACAGCTTGCATAATTTAACATTATGTACAGAATATTAAAATACTGCATAAAGTAATAAAATAAATAAGAGTAAAATCTCAGTCAATTTACATGTCTTTGTCATCAGTATGTTCATAGTATTCTTCAATTGAATAAAAAGAATGATGACATAAAAACCTCTTGAGAGATAATTTGAAGCATTTCATAT
>Ga0268261_10003746_pt1 | contig 11230 bp, 9 predicted proteins | sample TergutNc150P1_FD_190353 | JGI IMG/M metagenome (GOLD analysis project Ga0268261, IMG submission 190353) | Nasutitermes corniger P1 segment gut microbial community from laboratory colony in Florida, USA - Nc150 P1 (SPAdes) (version 2) | ecosystem: Host-associated > Arthropoda: Insects > Digestive... | reverse complement strand
CTACCGACTGTGCTGCGTCGTTGTGTGTGATCTAGAAACATCAAGAATGGGTGCTCCATATATATATATGACATTAGTCACCTAAGGGTTAAATAAAGGAAAATTAGATGACAGGGTATGTAGCATATATAGGAAAAATGAATGCACACAAAACTTCGATCATAAAACCTGAAAAGACCGTGTCTTCAACTACAAGCCAAAAGAAACTATGGTAAAACAGTGTTTCTAAAATAGGTATAACACTGAAGTAACACAAATTACGTACATGTCAATTCTCTATACAAAGGTTATAACTAGTAATACTGGGCTTCCGTACTGTCCATCATCTAGTATTCCACACAGAACAAACACTGATGCTCTCCTTCATCAGCCTACATGTACATTAGAGGGTAATACAAATAGACCTTCAAAATATAAATTGTGACAATGCGGGCTGAATGACACAGGGCCTGGTGCAGGTACCAGTCCAAGGCTCTGGTGAACACAGTAATAAATCAAGATGGGATGTGACACTAAGGCAGTATGGTAGAAATGTACTGGCCCCAGATCCCAGAAGATGAACTCCACTGACACAGCTGTGAAAACTGTTATCTCACACAGGAATTAAAACTCTGGTTTCCATACATGACAGACCAAGCTAGAAGTGTCACACATAATGTTTGCCCCAGATTTTTTTTATATAGTGTATATCACTGATGGTAGGAGGACTGGTGAATAATAAATGGACACAATTTGAAAAGAAGCAGTTATAACCTAATTGAGGCACTATCCCATCATTTGCATGGCAAGACTGAAGAAAACCATAAAAAACCTCAGTCAAGATAGCCAATGCCCCAACCAACTTCCAACCCAAACACCACCCACACGAAAGTCTAAAGCACTACCATTACATAAAATTCCTTGAGAATGGGGTTGGAGGGGGTGGGGGGGGGGGGGGGGGGGGGGGGGGGGGGGGTCAGAAAAACAGACATAGAAGACAAGCATGCTGGTATTCAGGAACATGTTCCAGAAAAGGAACCAAAGTTCTCTAAATGACTGTACCTGCTTAAACTTTAATGGACAAACAGGACAATGCTGTCCCATTACATGTACATCCTTTCCATCTGAAAGGAAAAACACTGTGCTGCAGTGGGCATTAAAACTGAATAGTGCTCTGGTTGCAGTAGAAACCTGGCATTTAGAACGCCATACATTAAAGGTTAAAAATGTATATTACTGGCTGTTATACCTTCTGTAAGGGAGAAGGAGAACAGGATGAGAAATTCTGACACACATGATGCCAAAAAATATTCACCACTCCTGCGTATAAAAGAAACAACACATATTTCATAACTTAAAAATTTACACAGACCCCTTCTTTGTAAACTCTTGCGTATGATGCTGATTATGCATGGCTAAATTTAATGATGTCACCTCACTACACTTCTGCTGTCACAAATGAAGTCATTTTGAATGAAAGACAAAAGACAACAACAATATGAGCTGGTCAAGGATGTCAAAATGAGCTGCAGTGGAAGTATTACAGGAAACAGGAGAATTATATGGTGAAAAGCTAGATTTAACCTTTTGACTGCTACATCTGGACAACAAATTCCATGAACTGTTTTACTTACCATTCAGTTTGGTACATTCGTGATACTGCAGTGCAAATGCTTCTTGTTCCTGTTCCATTTTACGTAAATCTTCACCAGTTTCCTGTGTTCGTCTGCGCAAGTAGTCAAGTTGCTGAGCAATCTCAGCATTTGAGTCAGTAATCAATGGTAATCCTGGATCCACAATTCCACCTCTTCCCAGTGCAGCCTAAAAGCAAATTTCCTTATCAGTTACTGCATCAGGAAATGCAACCTTCAAATGCTTTTCAGACAAAGGTAATTTCATGAACACTCCCCAGTTCACAGTGAGTTTACTTACGTTCTCAACCTGCTGTACTAGCTTCATCTCCGTGTTAAGACAGTGGCGAATGAGGCGGTAAAGACCCAGAGGATTATGACTATAACGTTGCTGAAAAAATACATACACCATGAAACCATCCTCAGAATTACATTCAGGAAGTACATGCCACTGTTGCATATTCTAATCTTGGATACCCACTCAGAACAAACATCTTTGGCTACTGGCTACGGCATTTGCCTTTCTATTTACTGTAAAATGCACCCTGTATCTTAGACTACACAAGCTGGTGGGAGAGTAACTGGTGAATGGTAAAATGGAAAGGGAAAATCACACAGGATTATGTAAAGAATATAAATGCACCTTTGTGTGCCATGATAAGGAGGGAACTTCACAAAGAGAGATGTTAACTATTGACTGATCAGTACAAACTCAGTTAAATGGCATTTGGCAGAAAAGTCTGCTAAAATAATACAACTTATTCTTGTCTTAACGCTGTTCATCCCGATGTGTTATTTGATACACGAGGAATAAGAATTATTCAGTCTAACATATCATTTTTATTGTTAAAATACACTTATATACAAGGCTACATGTTTCAGCTCTGCGGAGCCATCATCAGGCCTCTACCGTGGAACAGAACCAAATTTGATTTTGTACTTTTGGGATCCCAACAGTTTACAGTGCCGAAGTATACTGCCTACGGTGTACGGTTAAGTTAAAATTATTAGAGTTAAAATGGATTTCTGTATACTGTAATAAGTTAAAATACTGTATATTTACATTGCTATTAAAATGCCAAGTGTAATTATTATTACATATTTAGTTGTATTGCATGTTATGTTACATCTTGATTGTGTAATCGAGGTTTCCCATTGAGGTATCCTCTGTATCGAGTTTAATCGGTTTGTATTTTCACTATGCTGACATGTTCTGCGTTTGTTCGGTTAGGTATAGCCTCGAAGCCATGTAGCCCAGATTGCGGAGTGCGGGTTGTTTATGTTCTTATATGTTATTGTCCCCTTCTTTGCAGATTATTGATCGTTATCGTATTGGACTTGTGAGAGTGATGCACTCTAGTCTTGTGTGTGGTATTGGCGGCCATCTTTGGTTATTCACTGCTGTGTTTGTACAGTTTTAGTGGTGGTTAGCTTTCCTTGGAGCTGTTATTGTGTACACTTACACTGCTTTAACAGGACTGAATAATTCTTATTCCTTATTCGTGTCTGTTACTTACTCTGAACATATTGGCAGCCTCAATTAGTTTCAGTTTTGTAAGAAATAAATCTTCAGTTGTCATTGTAGTTGCTTTTGCTTCTAATTCCTGAATTAGAGATGCAACAAGTCCTGTCACATACTGTTCATGCTGTGGGTGGTTGTCCAGATCCACTTCCCTGAGAATCAAACATGTACAACTAAAGCACACTTTCACACAACGTCAGTGTTTCGTAACTGGCATACGCAGAGTACTGCCAGTCTACAACACAATTCATGACAGTATCCAAATTGTTTGTGACATATTATATGCATGTTGAAGTACCACTTCTTAGCAGCAATTGTGTCTTCCCTTGTCAATATCACAATATACAACAGTTAAAACCATTAAGATAGGTTAACACCCACATTACAAAATTAAATTTCATGCATGTAATTAACATAAAAAATGAAGATCCAAACTGCAACCAAAAGACTCAACAGCAATACTTCCACGCTGCTTAAATAGACGTAACTACAAGACCTACTGGGAAAAGTAAAGTGCATGTTCTCTATCAGGTCTACAGTAGCAACTGGAAAATAGACACAAATACAAAGAAAGTTAGATTTTTATATAGTGTACTTACCTGTTAATATGATGATCCTGCACATAAAATACAACCCACCCCTTTCACAATTTTTAATTTTCATTAACAAAACTATATGGAACATGTTTAACTTCGTGCCCTGTTTTTCAGATGATGAATTAGTAACAAATGTTCATCTTATATTCCAGTAAATATAGTATATTAGATTGCTCAAGATGTCCAATGCCAATACCATTCTCAATTTATGGCAATGTTGAATAATGTATTTAAGATTAAAAAGAAAAAAAAAAAAACAATTTGGGATTATTCATTTGCATGGGACCCATATAGTAGTAGATAAACTTAATACCTACCATCCCAGACAATACCCGGTTACAGGCAGTGCAGCCAAAAATGTATGGAAATGTGGCCTGTACAAAAATTGAGTTTTTTAGAAATACAGTAAAAGGGTGCAAGGTCCTAAGTACTGACTTTAGTGTCTCATTAAGTTTTACACTGTAAAAATTAATAATGTGCCACATCTCCAGCAACAAAGTAAAGAAGAATGCGAACAGAGGTGTTTGACACATTGAAAGAATACTGTACAATAAAAGTAATAGACATAACCTTCAGTGTTCCAGAATTTTCCTACGCTCCAATGTTTCCCAAAAGTAAACAAGTAAATCTATAACTCTGTAACTAGTAACTTCTTCCACCTCCAGTCTCTTAGTGACTAACAATTTTTGTGACCAGTACTACTTTTTATCTCTCCTTTTGGCAAAGTATAATAGCATTCCCAGAGGATACAGAATTTTGAGGTCAGCCAATGCATTCCTCACGAATGGGCAGGGGATGCTGCATTACGAACCTCAGATTCTTTAAAGCAAGATCAAATAAATTATTTTTATTCCCTCATCCACTAATTGCAAATATACAGTGTGTGTGATCATGAAGTTTCATAAATTTTAAAATCATACTGTGAACAAACATGTTTAATACAATAACAGCATATGAAGATTCATATTCTGGGATGTAATGGTGTGTTAAAGAATCTTGAGCAACACTACATGGTAAAAGTAGCAAAACTTAGAAACCATTAACTATACTGTACATTATGAATTAGACAGAGTGCTATTCCCCAAAAAACCCGATGCTGTGATACTGACGACAGAATCCAAAACTCCAGTAGCTGAACATTCTGCACTCTCATTCAAAGTAATAGTGACATGAAAGGCCAAAATATACACACTAAGATTTTGAAAGTACTTCATCATTTACACCTCTATGAAATGTATGGCAATATCTTTCACTGAAGGTGCACAAATTCCAGGCGTCAGGTGGCTGAGGCAAATAATTATGTACTTTGATATCTAATATCTATAAATCTCAGCAGAGAACTTGCTTCATATCAACCATCAGGCATATAGAATTTTGAAGTGGCTACTAGATTTTTTGAAAATTTCAATTATACTTAATTAAAAGTTTTGGAGTACAGAAATGTGAATTTAGGCACCCAGTAATGATGGCTCTCATTCTGTCATCTACATGCATGCATGCATGTGCACATGCACATGCACACACACACACACACACACACACACACACACACACACACACACACACACACACACACACACACACACACACACACACATATTACTTCTAAATTCTTTATATATAACACCTAACAATGCATACAAACATTATTTCTACATTCTTTACTACACAGGAACAGTGCACAACATATGCTGAAGATTCTAAAAGTTACAAATATTCTGTAGGCTTGAAACTAGGTACACTGTAGTAGTCACCATCATATTCATGAAACTTTCAAGCCCACAGATTGTGGATTTTGAGCCCTGCCAGAGACAGAATTTGGCAACTTCATCCAACTAATGAGCCAATCGAACCGTGAATGCCCACAGAAATGTGTAGATACAACTACAGTATTAAGATGTAACAACAACCAGAATATGCTGGTAACTTGAAAGCCAGAACTTAAATTAAAGCAATTCCGTAGTAAACCTTCTACCAACAAAGACAACAAAAACCATTTCATGTTAGTGAAAATGGGGCTAGTGTGGAATACAGCACCAACACACACACATAAATCTTTGAGAAACCAGGCCACTAAAAATGTCCTCTCAGAACCACCACCAAAAAAAATCTGTTACTACACAAAATGCAATAAACAGTGTCAGGTGGTTGAAAGGTAAATAAGTAAGCTGAGCCCAGTATCCTGTGACTAACATAGTATCCAATCACACAACAGGATCACGCACAGCGGGGCTGGAAGGCTGAATTAATTTTACTGCATTCAGTCGCTATGTAAGATTCAGATATATATTGCACACCACTTCCATCCATTACACCCACCACAACCACTTCGCATATGCCACTCCTTTATACATCCCATCGATTTCAACCACACGTCTGTAAACAACCTTGATAATTAAAAAACCCACATGGACTCTAACAAAAAATCTTTAATTCCAAAACAGAAACACTGCTACAAACACAAAGAGAAATGACATCACATAAATGAAACAATGCACATACATCAACATAACCTTTGTGGTCAGACCCTGTTCAATATTGATTTTCAAATGTAACTTCCACAAGAAACAAGCGCAATAAGTAAATTACATGTCAAACCAACATATCACAACACAATGGTGAATGTCCAAGAAATACTACACCTTCCTTTATAACTGTTATGATATAAGTGAAAGTATAGTGCCTGGTGCAACACAAAAACAAAACCATTGAAATACGACTGTCATAACAAAATACTGTTGGCAATGCAAAAGACAGAAGAAAAAAATGTGTGGCAGTAACACAAACCATAAGACACTCATCACCAAACACAACAGCATGTGAAAACTAACATACTACTACAAACTGCCCACAACCCTCATTCTCAGTTTCCACATAATGAATTAACAATGGAATGTGTCAAACTACTGCACACAAATACTACTGTAAATAATAAATTACCAATAAAACATTTTGTAAATTAAAACAACTATTACATCCAAACTACAGCCCATTCACATGGTAAAAAAAGTGAATTACAAGTGAATGATAACATCAACTAAGTGTTATTACACCTAAACCATAAACTGAACTCCTGATATAAATGGTAAATTATCAACAAAATAATTATTACCACACTAAACACAGCCCCACTTGCCAATGCCAACAGCGTATTAACAATAAAATACCGTGTGAAATGTATTACTACTACACTGAACAGGTAACAATATTTGTCTCCACAGAGAAATACAAACAAAATTATGCATCAACTACTATAACTGCTACTCATACTACATACATACTGTATGGGAAAACAACCCAACTGAACAACCAACACTGGTCCAATATCACTACACCAATGTCCAGTCACTGCGTAAAATTTTTGCTCAGTATACACTGCTCCACACGTAATAGTTCTAAACTCTGCAAGCTTCAATTATTCAAATAAGAACATTTCACATGCAAAGCTATGCTCATGTAGAGAGTAACCACTTATAAACTGTAAAGAAGTCTTACTTTCATCTTACACTGCTATGGAATATACTGCCTATATTGCCTGTTAGTGCGGACTTATTAACATACCACATTTTCTCCTCAATCCATGCCGCAAGGAAGTGGCGAACTTCAATGGGGAAATGCTCCCCATATACAGCTCGCACTTGCTGGAGTGCATCTCCCTGGAGCTGCTGAGCCTTAGTCCAGAGGGACATTGGGTTGCAGTCCGTGTCAGAGCAACCTGAATATCCAAATTAAATAAATTGGTAAAAACCATTTTGTTCCAATTTCAACATTATAGTCCACAAATGAGAATTATCTCAACTTACGTGTGTCTTCATAGCAACAGGACGGTCTGTCTTTAACATCTTCCGACATGATAATTATTACTACAACCGTCCGACACGGGTAAATACAAGAAACATCACAACTAAACATAAATGTCTACCATGCACTACATAAGTTTGGCATATAACCGCCTAGCAACTGCAGGCCATACTGCTTTTATTACAATTATTACTACTTTGAAGCCAAAAGTTCGCTCACAACAACTATATTTCACAGAGCACACCCAGGACGCTTCTGCTCACACGCTCGTTTATTGTTACGACTGATAGCTACACAGCCTGTCCGTATTGCTAGAGACAAGGCCAAATGACGTAAAACAACGCAACAATGACCACTACATGAATCTGACTTTATCCAGCACATAAAAAATGCGTGCACCTATCCTCAAGAGCTAACTTGATCTGTAAACGTGATTTTGAGAACAAGAAAGATGGGATGCCTGGAGACAAATTCCATACACCCAAACACTAATTCCCTTTTCGCGCCGATAAGTCTCGCTGCAGTATATTACAACTTACCAAAACGTATCCCGGGATTTGTCGTTACTTGGACAACGAATTTTCAGTACTGGTGACTAATATTATTTCTTCTGAATAGTAATTACTAAGAAAATATGACATAAATGATCTGCAACAAATTTCCAAGAATTTCCAGCCATAAAAATGGAAAATGGATAATCACGTGACTGGCGCATGCGTCTTTCGAAGTATGAAAAAGTTTCGTGCCTAAATGTATAGATCTCTCGGCTAGATTTACGTCATGTGTAGTAAATTTAATGAAAGTTACTTATTTTTAATCATAACTTATTATAGAGAGACATAATTATGGCTAATTTCATGCATTACAGTATTTGAAAAATGAGATAATGTGATAGTGAAAATGATTTATATGTATATTTTCATACATGGCACAAAAACATATTAAAGGTTACTGTATTTATATAGCATTAATCAATAGCATAACATGTCTATGCCTAAGTACAAATGTAGTGGAACATGTAGCGTAATAATGCCTTGAATTATACTTTTCTGTATGTTTTGTGTTTGGTGACTTACTCGACACTGTGTGAATGTATGCACGTATGTTTGGGAGCAAAGGCAGAACTGCTTGTAGGTAAAAAAAATAAATAAATAAAGGGCAAACGATCCAAGCAAAACCCTACCTTTTTCGTTATCGACACGCGTATGAGATTACTACCCAATCGGGTAGATTGCCATGCAAGTCGCTAAGCAGCCTTGTGTGTTCCCATATTTGTAGAGTCGTACTGAAACTTGTATTCTTTGTGCCGTAAGGACCAAACTATTCCGTAATACTTGAGTCATACATTCTGTCCTTTAGTTATCAACACTGCAGTCTTGTGCAACTGTAGTGTCCGTGTTTTGAGTATTCTACCACTATGTACTGAATGTTTTGACATCCGAAATTGTTCTTATTTGAGGCAGTGTGCATGAATGAGATGGCTATGTTGTTGGATTGCGAAATTTTTATGGCGTAAAATGCAACATGGCTTATAATGCAGCCATTGTTAGTTTTGGATGGTTACTGTCAGGGATGTGACGCCATTTGATTTAGTAGGTAGTGACAACACTTCAGAAGAATCAGCTGCCTATGCCTGGGGTAGAAGGCCCTCCAAGTTCATGAATGATTAACATACGTTGGTCCATTAAGTTAAGAAATTAGTTTCTGCACTCATCATACTAGCAGAAATTCCAAATATAAAAATGTCTGATAAATTATTGTTAAATGTGAAACCATGGATGTCTAAATTAACTAGACACTTGATCTTTAATATGTTAGATCTTAAGATTCATGAACATGCATGGCTTCTGGATGTTACCCTTGTGTCCTTTGTTAGGCAGTTAACTGATGTTTCAAAAGGATCATAGTGTCTTCATTTTCAGGGCCAAGTTGTCCAAGAATTTCAACAAGACCACTGCAGAAAACTCTAAACCTGGCATTTGTACACCCTTGACACTTCCAGTGCTTGCCATGGTGCCCTACAGACTCTTACATGCTGCCATCGTCTTGTGCTCCACGTGGTCATTAATGCATGTAAGGGTACTGTAAATTTAAAATCCCTCCATCCTGGGTAGTAGTTGGAATTTTATCCAGAGTAGCACTTAAGGGTTAAAATCCAGATTGAATAATATGTCTCGGTAAAAGGTTTTCATAAACACTTGTGGAAGCAGGGGTGCTATATGTCTTGATTCTCAAGTTAAAATTGCAGTGTACCAAGGGTATGGGAAGAAGTGGATGTATGTCTGGAGTATGAGGACAGCAGTGACACTCTTCTCAGCCCACTCTCTTAGGATGGGAAGGGGTGCGTATGTGGCACAAGACTGATGACGAATGTCTTCTTTTCAGGTCTCTTTTGTAAATGGAATACTGTACACAGTATTTTAACAGAACATTAATTAATGTGCATTGACTAGGAAGAAGAGCAGTTACCCTTGAGAGAAAAAGTCAGATGATACGTGGTATTAAGTCAGTAAAATGAGGTCCTCAAATGATTACAGTATTGGTGTCAACCCTGTTAAGATAAACAGGTACTGTTGTAAATACGTTCTTTTCATATGGCAATTCATTCTTGCAAGATGCACTGTGTAGTTGTAGGTTGATTGATCTTGGAGTGTAGTATCTGTCCTGCCTGAATCATTTTTAGGTGGAATTTATACGCTTTCATTGTTGGAAATGGAATTTTGAGTATCAGCAAAAATAGACTTTGATTCTCATTAATTCTGCAATGTGTACTGCAGTTAGGCTGATCTCATGTAATCTTACATTTACAACTGAGCATTTTTAAATTCATGTTATCACATACTCTCCAAATTAGGATACAAGTAACAAAAGCAAGAGTGTTCAGATTACGGTTCAGGATATGACAAGAGTATGCACCAGGAAATGAAATTCAAAGATACCTGCACATGGTTTGTGTATTTAAGTTGATGATAAAAGCAGTTATCAGTAGACTCTGAAGTTATACTAAACAAGACAAGCAATGTATGTGTCATGTAACACTGAGGTGCATTCACACGAATTGTCATGGAAAAATAGAAGTGTTACATATTTTCTGAGTGTGTGTTTATAGCCTTTGTTATTCAGCATGCAATGCACATGTGCTGTATTGTACTGTCATCTGTGACCCATCTGGCTGTACCATATTTTAACACATTATCACATAAATGGCACAATTTTTGGAAAGAATGTTACTGAGCATAAAATGTGTGTTCTGATGTACTCTGCAACTTCATTCTGAAACATCTCATTTTAAGAAGAACTGAGCAATATGTATATGATAAAAAATGTATATTGGTCTTCATGTACAATACCAGTTATTCTTGTCAGATTTTAATGAAGGTTGAATTTTTTTTTTTTTGATAGATTATCAGCAAATACTCAAATATAAAATTTGATGAAATTCCATCCAATGGGAGCCGAGTTATTCCATGCAGATGGATGGATGGACAAACAGATGTGAACTAGCTAACATTCGCATTTCACAATTTTGCATATGTGCCTAAAAACAGTTTTTGCCTCAAAATAACACCTGACACACTTTTAACCCTTAGGCGACTAATGTCATATATATATGGAGCACCCATTCTTGATGTTTCTAGATCACACACGACGACGCAGCACAGTCGGTAGGACTCCTCTGGACGAGTGATCAGCTCGTCGCA
>Ga0268261_10003745_pt1 | contig 11230 bp, 3 predicted proteins | sample TergutNc150P1_FD_190353 | JGI IMG/M metagenome (GOLD analysis project Ga0268261, IMG submission 190353) | Nasutitermes corniger P1 segment gut microbial community from laboratory colony in Florida, USA - Nc150 P1 (SPAdes) (version 2) | ecosystem: Host-associated > Arthropoda: Insects > Digestive... | reverse complement strand
TATATATATATATATATATATATGACATTAGTAGCCTAAGGGTTAATGATTTAGCCCTTATCCTGCTAACGTGGAGAAAATGGTGAGCTAATAATGCCAGCAAATAGCAGATGGGATTTAATTCAGCGTTTAAAGGGTTAAAATCCATTTATTCTTCATTAAAATTAGGGTTGATTTAAAAATTAATTTTGAGGTTGATTTAAAATTTATTTTTCATCAATTAAGAGTAGGTTTGAACTTAATTTCAAATCCAAGATGATGTTATTTTAATACTGTATGATACCACAGAGCAATACTGTAGCAAACACTATTAACCCTTTGGCGCCAGATTTAAATGCCTGGTGTGTTGCACAGGAGACCAGAGTTTAAATGAGAGCTGCATATGGAAGGCCATGAAATGGCTGACACCTGTACCCATGTGTACCTTTCTGAGCAGCACACTGCACGATGTGTATACCTGACATTAGGATAATTTGAAATCAGGTGTGGATGTGTCATTAAACTGCAGTCTACTAAATTTGGAAGTCTGTCCATTGTTATTCACATCATAGTGAAGATTTTGATACACAAATCTATGACATGCAGCCAAACTGCAAAGTGTGCTAATCATGACAATGATACTGTTAAGGTTGGTTTTGTAAATGTTACTCTTTCCTTCCAGGCACCTTTGGTTCCCCAAGGAACACCAGTTGTGAATGCTCTGGCCAAGCAGCGATCATGTATAGAAAATATTCTCCGTGCCTGTCTGGGACTACCCCCTGAGAACAACATGCTTCTGGAACACAAGTTGCATCATCCTCTGATAACTTTTGGAGACATGTCTGTGCCAAAGAATGAAATAGAGATGCATAATGGGGTATCAGTAATCAGTGGCACAGCAGGTGTACCCAAACAAGTGATTGATAAGGCCCATCAATATGGGCCAAAGAATTACACACAAGGATAAAAATATAAAGATGCTATAAGAATTAGTAATGAGTGTTGTACATTGATCTCATTAATGACCAACAACTTGTTCATCTCAGTATAATTTCTGGTATGGAATTAATTTCTTTTGTAGTTCTGTTTATTCCACAAAGCAGTAATAAGAATTTCCACGCTTCTATTTCATTGTATCATTTGTGTAGTTGAAGTATTACTTGTAAAACTTTTTTCCATTATGTCTTCATGAAAAGCCATGACAGGTAAAAATGTCTTGGGATCATGTACAAAGTCCTGTGACATGAATAATTTGGTCTAGTGGGGATATGTGATCATACGTAGATTGTTATATCATGCCCTTGCAGTTGTCACCCTTCTTACGATTATAAAGAGGGGCATATGATACTGTAGACATCACATGATGACCAGCAGAAGTATTGCATTTATAAGGTGCTGACTGAGAGATTTGCTCATTTGAATTCTCACTTTGACCCAGAACTGAATTGTGTGATAGGAACAGTATTTTCTGTACCTGATTTAGGAAACATGTTGAAAGTAGGCATTTTACAGTTGTGAATAATATATGTAGTTGCCCATTGTGGTGCACACCATGTTGTTCTGTACAGATTTTATCACCACTGCAGTATGTTCCTTTTTTAAGGAAAAAAGAGTAATATAATGAGTTGTTACTTATACTACAGTTGATTTTAACATAAAAAGTGAAAAATGAGTATTCTTTATGACTAATTTTGAGCATTATTGTCAAACACATTATGTATGTGTGTGTGTACCTTTATGCATCTTTGATCACTTGGTGTAGTGGAAAATGAGGGATCTATTTTGTTATATCATGAGAGAGATTGTAATTCTCTGTTAGAAATAAGTAATAAAGGTTCTTAATAAGTTGAATGAATTTGTCATAAATTTTGTATGTGTGATCCTGCTCAAAATCTATAAAGTAACAGCACTGTAAGTAGATTAAACTTGAGGTACTGTTAACTTGCTGCCAGATAGACACCTATCAGAATTCAAAACACTTTGTTTTCTCTTCTATGGTCATATAATCTAATCACATTGGAATTAATGTGTACATCTTTATGAAATTTGTGCGTTTAATGATGAAGTGTTTATTATGAGGGTGCCAACATAATTTCTGTGTGATTTTTTGTTATTGATAGGAAATAAACCAGTACATCACACATCCTAGAATATAAACTTTCAAAATAAAATTACTTTACCGTCCAACTTATTATATATAAATTCTATCAAAGTTTACAATAAAATGTATCGCACAAATTTATTGACCATCACAACGAAGGACAAACGTCATTTTGTACAAATTAACGGGAAGTATGGACTAAGAGGAGTGACTATACCTGAACAAGGCGCCTCGTAGTTGATAACGATGGCGCTAGATTGCAGCACCAAGCAGGGACTGTGTGCGTACTTTATTTCTCTACAGGTCGTTTGGTTGGCAGGATTGTTGAGCGTAAGTATCACGTTGTCGCCGTCGTTGTTTGAGGCTGTGTAGTGAGGAAAATTGGAATAATCATATGGCAATAATAACAACAACAACAATAGTAAAAATAACACACATGTATTGTTAGATCATGAATACCCTATAGTTAAGATAAGGGTTTCTCAACACGTTTGCTTGGGTGAGGATTGCCACGTGGAATTGTTCGCAAATGTGTTTTTATGGAATTCGAAGTCTCCAGTTGGATCTCGTTTTGAATTTAAGGAATCACCATTTGTTGGCCCCATAAGAGTTAGCGTTAATTACATAACCTTACAGTTTTAACGGATGTCATCCCGTTGTGTTGTTAATAGTACAAACATCAAATCAGTAGAATTTATTTATGTTTGGACATATACCGCTGTAATTTTCGTTCATGACCTTACATTTTTAAAATCATTAATCAGCCATGATATCGTTTTTATACTTCGAACTGGGGTCACCAATGGCCCAAGATTCCCAAAATTCCCCTTGTTTAAGAATCTAGACCTTATCAAGTCTTTAGAACTGCACTGCTTCATTCACACTTGCATGGTCATACATTTTTATAAATGGGGTAGTAATTGGCATGTTTGATCCATTTGCAGGCCAATTGTAACACACGAAAAAGCTCCATTGAGTGTGTGTGTGCGATAATTTTGGAACTGGAAGGCAGTTTACACAGATTTCTGTAGCCCAACAATGACTCGTTTTGCTAGAGCCCGAGGATCCAAGTCATCAAATGAAAGGACGCCAGAGGAGGCTTCATCATGGAAACAAATGAAGCAACAGCTAGATGAGAAGAGGAAAGTACCCAATAAAGACCAAACGGAAAGAGAGGAGGTATGCAGGAACATGAAATTTGAGGTTAGTGATATTCAGGAAAGTGAGTGGGCTATATTTGAAGAACCTCCAAAACAATTACGTCCTTGCAGTGATGATAAAAGAAAGAAGCTTAAGTGGAAGGTTACTGTAGAGCCAGGCAGGAACATTTCTGAATTAAAGGAGAGTTATTCTAGAAAAAAAGATAAGCCACATACAGTTGTGAATATAAATGCTAGAGTTCAAAAAAGAAAAGCTGTGAAAAAGCATTCCAAAAAAATTAAAACAAAAACAGTGTTTGATGAAGTACCTATTTCTGATAATAAAAATATGGTGGAAATAGGACAAATCAGAAATCACAAAATGGAACAAAAGAAGAAAAACCAGGGTTCAACAACAACTTTGATTGCCAAGACATCTGTTAAAGACATGCAGAGTGATGATTTAGAAGCCAAACATGAAGTCACTGCAAGTGTGAAACTCACATCCCAAGAGAAAATTGAACAAACTAATTCAGGGTCACCATTTTGTGAAATTGAAAGAGAAAATGCCAGTACCAAAGATACAAGTCAAGAGAATCGGAATGAAAATTATAAAAGAAAATTTGATGGTAGAAAAATTAGAGACAAATCTCATAAACGGAGGAAGTTAAAAATGCATGCTGTCCGGATGTTCATAAATGGCAAGGAAATTGAGGTTGTGAAATTTGATGGATTCCCTGTTAAGAGAGAAGATGCAGAACGTCTTGAAAAGTTGCGTCAGAATTTACGAGAGGAAGGAATCGCAGAAAAAGAAGTTGCCATTATCATGAAACAGGACCGTCGCAAGGCAGAAAAGGCCTTGGCCAGAGAAAGAAAAAGAGTTTGTTTTCATTGTCGTGACTCTGGTCATGTATTGTCACAATGTCCAGAACTTGGTAGCTCTAATGAATCAGGAACGGGGATTTGTTTCAAGTGTGGTTCAACAGAGCATACTTATTTCAAATGCCAGGTCATTCGTAATCAGGACTTCCGGTATGCTGTATGCTTTGTTTGTAAGGAACAAGGCCATATTGCTCGCCAGTGTCCTGATAATCCACGTGGCCTGTATCCTAAAGGTGGAGCCTGCAAAGTGTGTGGAGATGTAACTCATCTGATGAAGGATTGCCCAGATCTCATCAAGGAGAAAGAACAACAAACAATAACTCTAAGAACACTTGATAATAGTTCTTTAGACATTCTAGAAGAGGAACTGAAAGATACAGCTGAGTCTCCTGGACAGAATTTCATGAAAAAGGAAAATGTTGTGAAATTTTAGGGAATGTTACAAGGCTGTGACCATGTTTGGAACTCTGTAGAACATGACCTCATTGCATCTTAAAGTGAATGTTTGTTTATATGCTCTTTAGGATAAATGTATAATGAAATTTAAACTAGCCTTATCATTAAAGGTAAACATCTTGGAGAAACATGAAAGGTTGTCCACATACAAGTAAAATTATTTGTTGTAGCTATGCATCCTCCAGTTTACACTAACATCAAAATGTAGTGCAGGCACCATTTTGTAATACCAATTTTGGAATAAATTGTGTCTTGCATTACAGACATATACTGTATTGCCACCATAATTATATTGTTATCGGAGCATGGTTTTTCTGTGATGGCTAGCAGACCTGTGTATGGTCTCATGCTAAACAGTGCATCATTTTAAAATAATAACACAGTAAAAGAAAGCATTATGCTAGAGACAGACATACTGCTGTTGGTCTGTTGTAGAACAGTCAGTGTGAAAGCTAAACAGATGCAAAAAGTCCTGTACAAAGAAAGCTGATGTAATGTATTGTTTGTATGATGCAGTAGTTTAAATACATAAACCACCTTACATTTGGGTGGTGTGATGCAAAATTTAGTTTTAAATAAAATCATTATTTAAAATTGGACATTACTTGTGGTGTATGTTTGTATACAAATAAAAAAATAGATAACAGGAAAACAGCACACTTTACAATTTTTTACTATAATTTTTGTGATCCAGCATACCCAGTTTATCCCATAACAATTTTATAATATTTTGTACTCATATTTACGCACATCAAATTGCTGAGTACTATATATATAAGGAATATTGCAAATGTAATGAATTATATGTTAGAATGTTTTAAGTTTGAACAAACTTTCTAAGGATGGCACAGATGTGCCAAAACATGTAGGAACGGTGAAACACCATACCTGTATGTATGTTTGTAACTTGTATGTTGACTGGGTTTTATAAATGAATAATAATGAAACATGTTACCCATTATTTAAAATATGTAGTAGTTAAACACTGCCTTGGTATTACTTGGATTCAAAAGCAACAGAAACACAAAAACTGCACCACTCAACATATCTAAATCAAAATTGAGGACACTGTCCCAGTGTCACTTTATCGGCCACAAAATCCGGAAAAAAAAAAAAAAAAAAAAAAAACTACCCTGGGATCAAACCAAACCTCCACAGTGAGAAATGAACAACCATCTGTCTGATCATTCAACTAGTGCTCCACATTCACATTCATTCGCCATCAACATGACAGTCTTGGTATGAATTTTACTAAATAAACCACAAACTAAATAAGAGGTCTCCCATCTCCAACTGACTGCATGACATAAAAAATATATGTAATGTATATGTCAGGTTCCTCCTAACAGGAAAAAGTCTGTGTTCTGTGTCAGAAAGGAGGCTGTTACAGCAGACTATGAAGATGTTTCTACATACATACATGCATTTCACAGATGCAATTGTTTGCCAAAGTGACAGCAGGATGTGGAGTAAGTCTCCAGCATACAGAATATGTATACTAAAAATGCTAGACATACAGAATTATTAGAACATAAATACTACTAAAATTTCATATACGGTATTATGGATCGTCTTTAAACATAAAAATTCATCAACAGAATAAAAGGAGTGTGTGTTTAGCTATCTTCTTAAGCCATGTTAAATCATGTCTTTTTATTCCTATGACTTGTGAGATTAAGTGATAAATTGTTGAAAATTTTGACATAAACGTAGAATGCACTTTTCTGTAAACATGTCAGGTTGCCATTTGGTCTGTGAAAATGGTGCTTATTCCTTGTATTAATACTGTGTACAGATGAATGAATTTGTTTGAAGATTTACAGTGAATTCATTAATGGAAGTACACATTTGTACAGAATAGGTAAAAATCTCTAATTTCTTAAACAGACTTCTCCATTCAGTTCTAGGTTTTGCACTAACCATAATGCCTACAATTTTCTAATGTAAAGCAAATATTCCACTGTTGGACGATGATTGTTAGGAAGAATATATATATATATATATATATATATATATATATATATATATATATATATATATATATAAATGGAGTGATTACAAGCATAGCCTAATGAGTGACTGATGATGGGATGAGATATTGTGCAGTGTAGTAGATATATACTTATGTCTCAGAGGAACTGCCTGCTAGTGCCATCAGGGTAGATTCCCCCTATCAGACTACAGTAACACATCCAGAGGACAGTTATTTTCTGTATTGTCCGTTTATGAGATGACATTGGTCAATCAAATGTCTGACAATTTCAGACATTCAAAAAATATGAGATTTGAACTGACATCATCATAAACTGGGGCTCTGTTAGGTTTAAGGTTCTCACAGCAGTGCTAATGAAGATTTCCACCTTCTGGGATGGCATGATGTTGACTGGTATATGGGTACCAGCATTTCAAAGGAGCCTGCTGTCTCCAAATCTTTCACACCTATATACTGGGATTTCCCAAATTTATGTGGTCATAGAAACCTTTAGGGCTTGGAATATACAGATGGAACCACTGCTTAATATTTCAACAATTTGATTTTAACATTTTAAATTTGATATACAGCTAAAGCACCATTACACCTGTGACATGAACCGATTTGTGACAGGTGGATATCTCACACTTTATTTTTATGTAATGCGTGTTGTATACTGAACCTTTATCTTTTTGTACAGCCTGATGATGGCATGTCTGTAAAAGCCAGAACATGTAGCCGTGGTTAAAAATATAAGTTTTGTTCCACTGACAGTTTACGGGATTATGCAGAAAATGTTGGAACATTTTGGGAAATGCTGCTATATACTAATCCACATGGCATCATATCCCAGAGAAAAAGATATGTGCACAGACACAACTTGCAGTTCCTGTATCATGTACTTGGCGATGCTGGAGGGCTATGCAAGACAGCGAGCAATTTGCTAGTGCCTGTTACAGCTTCACTTTACATTCTTAAAATTTACCGTATCCTGAATGGCAAGATTATATTGGCATTTCCTTACACTGGTGTCTGAAAGTGATGACAGTGACAAGAGGGACCACAATTAGAACAACATTACTCACCAACTACAAATGCAAAAGGAAAGCTACTTCCTGTAAACTGGCATGCCAACATTGTTGATTAATATCTATATAACAATTCCTAGAGTTGTGGAAGAAAGATAACTGTGAACTCATCTACCTGTGGATAATTTATGTTTATATATCTGCAACTGTATTTAAATGCAGGGCACCCTAGTTCTAATTTAATACATTTTAATCTAATCTAAAATTACATTCAGAATTATTTAATAAATACAGCAGCTAATGGAAAATACAGTAGAACCCACATTCGAGATTCATGTGGGAGACAAGCTTTGTTTGTAGCTTAAATCAAGGAAAATCTTAAATGAGGGTGTGTCTAAATCGAACAGAAAATTATTGCTGTGTTTGCAAATCTACATTCACTCTATAAATTAAAGTAATTACATTTTTCTTCAATCAATTTTGTATTTATTTTTTCATATTTATTTTATGGGATGCTTATATATGTAAATGGTTCCTGCCACTGGATTTTTGATCACTCACATACAAGCTGACTCTTGCCCAGCACATTGCTGCAACAGTTCACATCTGACCAAGATACGACTTCACTGCCACTGAGCACATTCATGGCATTACACAACCCATAATGTGGAACCTACCTGAGGCTACAAAATGATGTAGAGATTGAATTTTTGCGTCTGAAATGTGAGGGGAAAAAAACCTAAATTGAGAAAAATTATAAACAATTATATGGGGGGCTGGCCATGACCACAAAAGTACAACCCAAAATGCAGGAAAATCTTATACCAACAAACCTTAAATTGGGACAGCACAATAAGACACTTTCCACAATCAGCCTTTATTTCCTTGGAACTGGTAAGAATTATATATGTTATCAGTGATGCACGATTTACTAAGTAGCAGACATCTCTCACTCTCGAGATATACTTCCCACCAAACCCGTGTTCATAATCCACTACAGTTGACCATCATGAACATGGCAACAGAGGGTTGTGTGATGTTGGACAAGAGGCTGCTTGGCACTGAGTGACAAATATCCACACATGTATGCTGTTCTGCTGAAATGGTGACAGCACAGTGCAGGGGGTTGGTGTGGACAAAATTTGTTGATGTGAGCCTTGGGATCCTTTATTTCAAAGAATGCTGTAGGGACTATTTTAGTTTTAGATAAAATAAGGCAATTATCAGCATTTTTGGAGCTGAAGCTCTTATTGAGAGGACTGTGTGTACAAGAGATGAAGGTCTCAATAATAACAATAAACATTTAAATGTGTTGCATGAGTTTATGATCAACTTAAAAATGTACAACTTGTTCCAGTATCTGTTGTTCTAGAACTATGTATGTGTTGAAAACACTAATAAGACACCAAGCAGCTACACACCACAACATAAGCATGAACATCTAAATAGAAAATTCAGTGTCAAGTTATTTCAAGACACTTTTATGAAAAATACTTTAACTGTACACAAGTGTGGTAATATAATGCATGGTGTGCAAGCTGGATTTCTAGTACTGTACAGAGAAACAAGGAAACAGGACAAGAGCCAAGTGGGCAGTTCTATTCCCTTTCCCTCTTTCTAGGTATTTTACATATCTTTCTGTAGTTACATGATTAATGAAAAATTACCAGATAAAACTACAAAACGTTTCCCAATCATGAATTCTTAAATAAATCCAATGAAAACTTGGCGAAACCCATCTGATGTCCACTTTAACATTTTCTGCCAATTTTCATGACCATAAAAATTATCCAAGGGCATGAGACAGAGACTAGACGGCACCATCTACATCATTACACTGGGAGTATTATATATACGTATATACTCTGCACTTCAAATTTAGTAAGAAATCTCTGCAGTCCCAAGTTAATATATACCTAATGTTCAATTATACAATCATCATCAAAGTGAATCAAACCACAAACTGCCATCACTAAAAGAATATAATTAGGAAAATCTAATTTGGAATTATGAACAAACTGTATGTGGTGTTAGAAAGAACGATGAGAGGAGACAAAATTATAAAATGCATACCAGGTATTAGGTCATTTTTATACAATTGCACAGGTCTATTAATTACAGTATGTTTGTTCTATTTAAGAGCTGTCAGCATTAATTTGGATTCTGCAACTTCACACGATTACAGGACACTAAGTGCCAAACATGCTATCGAAGACTGAAGCTATTTTTTAGCCCAGTTTTGACACGTGATATCTTTCATTAAAACACGAGTTCAAAGCATTAGGATACAAATGCAACTGAATTACAAGCCCAGATTTAATCACGCTACCAAACTTCTCCATCGTTTCCAAACTAATAATTTCTGTAGGTATAATATGACTAACGCCGTTGTCAAGGGCCCGCACTGAGCAGTTACAAAGTTATGTAACTGATCAAGAAATACCTTGGTTTTATGGATCCCCAGTATATATAAGTGTATATCTTCTACACCCTTTATGCCTTTACTCTTCCTCAGTAATCTGGTAGCCCAATTGCATCTCTTGATATTATTGAGAGTATTAACCATATGAGTACTCCACTTCTCTGATGAATTCCTCATATAATACACTACAGAGCATCATTCTTGTGCTAATAAACATCTAGAAAACCTTCAAGACAGCTTCAAGAGAACCCATCTGTCCACATGTGAAAGCTATTCACTCAGGCAGATGAAAAAGCAAAGTATTTACATATCTCCTTACGAATGGTAGCATTTCTATACAGTATATAAGATGCACTATTTCACAAAAATAATAAACATCTTGTACTTTTTAAACGTTCTCGATGATATGGCAATCACTGAAGAATAAATCATCCTCACATTGGCATTGAATTTGCTGCAACAACAAGGAAACATTTTATTACATATGCAAGCAGTATTAATTAATATGTTTGCAGGGGCATTAAAAAGTAAATTTAAATTTCAGAGATACACAAGAACTCACAAATGTCAATAAATTTTAACTTCCATAAAAAACATTTGCCATCTAACCAAACAGTAGTTAGAACACACTGTTTTAACATAAGCTTGCTTTTACACAGCCAATGCAAGAGGTCATTTCTGATAGTAAGTGCTGAATTTTATGTTCTGTTGACCGTGCATCTCGGTATAATCTTTGTAAATAACCAACCAGACACAGAGTTTTTCTTCATGTATGTTTATTTATATTTTCTACATGTTTCAGGCAGCCATGTGCCCATCATCAGGAGAATTAATTGTATCAGTACAACATCTGGTATATGTCACTCTGTATAGATAACCGTTTGGTGTGCAGGTTTGGATGAGACTGTGTCACATCCTAACCTGCACACTAAATGGTCATCTATACAGAGTGACATATACCAGATGTCATATTGATACAATTAATTCTCCTGATGATGGGCATATGGCTGCCTGAAACATGTAGAGAATAGAAATAAACATACATGAAGAAAAACTCGGTGTCAAATTGGTCATTTATAAAGATTAAGCTGCTGAAATATTAACGTTATACCACAACTTAACCCTTAGGCGACTAATGTCATATATATATGGAGCACCCATTCTTGATGTTTCTAGATCACACACAACGACGCAGCACAGTCGGTAGGACTCCTCTGGACGAGTGATCAGCTCGTCGCAGAGACCTCTACC
>Ga0268261_10003744_pt1 | contig 11231 bp, 10 predicted proteins | sample TergutNc150P1_FD_190353 | JGI IMG/M metagenome (GOLD analysis project Ga0268261, IMG submission 190353) | Nasutitermes corniger P1 segment gut microbial community from laboratory colony in Florida, USA - Nc150 P1 (SPAdes) (version 2) | ecosystem: Host-associated > Arthropoda: Insects >... | reverse complement strand
ACACACACACACACATACACACACACACACACACACACACACACATACACACACACACACACATACACACACACACACACATACACACACACACACAAAACCACACGCACCTACACTAGGACACAGAGATCTCTACCTGGAAACATGCAACACTGACAAGGATGTGAACCTGCAATTCATGTAGTTAACGGTTTGTTGGTTTAGATATTCTGGCAATCAAGGCTAAGGGGCCACCTCCTCCACCTGGCGAACCCAAGCTAGGAAACGCATCTGTCACCCTTTTCCAAAACCCATACGCTAGATCGATATCACTCGAAAAGACCACTTCACACACTACCCTAATTTCATGAAATTATGGCAGCATAACTCTAATGGGCGGATTACCCCTGTCCTTCAACTCACGACACAACAACCTTATGAGACCTACAGACAAGATTTGTTTTGTTTATCAGCAATTGTAAAATATTTCGACAGACTGACAATGTGGGGTGATGTATTGCGTGAAAGTTGATAGATATTTTAGTGGGCATGCAAATACGTAATAATAGCTGCAAAATATCGTAACTACAGTCTACACTGTAGGTAGCATGATTACAGTTTTATCAACATTGTGTGACCACAGTGCATTAACTGGTGTAACTATGTGAGAAGTGTCCAGCATGCCAAATGGCAGAACGTAACTCACTGTTATACCATTTGTAGATTTCATCTTTGTTGATACAGAAAAGAACATTGGCTTTTGGCAGTGGGGTGCCTTAATGTAACCTCTAAGCACACATTTAACATCGTGTTTTCCAAAAGAATAAAGAGTAAGTCTCCTTATTTGGGTACGTGTAGATTTTTAAAAATTTTTGAGTCAACTAATAAAATTCATTGAATATTTTTAGGCGCGTTCACAAAAAATGCAAAAACGGATAATTAGCATTGTTCTGTCTGTCTGTCCGTCCGTCAATTTTTGTGTCGGCATAAAGCAAACAGCTCTTCTGCAACTGGACGACTTTTCATTAATTTTTTATGTAGCTTGCCAAGACTTGCAATGAAAATTCAACAATTAGTAAAATCTGACACAAACAACAGGTACTGTACATAAGGACCGATGTACATTTATGGTAATGTCTGTCTGAATTATTTTTTTAAAATATGAAATTTTATGTACAAATTTGCAGAACAACTCAAAACACATTTTTTTATGTTCAGTAAATTTTTCTGAAACTGGTACAAGTGATAAGAAACTGTGTACACTTTTGTACCGATAGACAGACAATAGACAGCAATGTAACACGTCGCATGGTTATTCCTTACTGGATAATTAAGTCTACAGACACAAACTCACAAAACGTACTGTTTAATAACTTTTTTTCTCAAGAATAATTACACGAACGTGCCTCAGTGTTACGTTATAAGTACATTACTTGTCTTTTTTGGCATTTAGCGTTTTGTTTGTGAGTGGTGGAGCAGTGTGCGTATTATTACGTGATTTTTTAAGAGATGCTTCATTTTGTAATTACGTGATAAGTTGACAAATATTGTGACATACATAATTAAACTTGTTTAGTTGTATGATGTACTGTCACTCACAACACCCACCCCTACTGCTGTTCTACCAACACACATTCAGCTATATTATTTACAGTAAGTCTGAGCACTTTCATTAGTTCCCCAATTCACATGACAGAAGACAGTTGACTGTAATAATCTTCAGTGACTGTGATCGAAAATGTAGCTGACACATTGATGTCAGAGATCATTACTGGATGATTTCAGTCGACTGAAGACAAAACGTTTCTTTGTGTAACTCTTTTTGTCTCTCAACTGTTTCAACATATCTACACTCGATTACAATCGTGAGTCAGCACAGATGCAGTGACAGAATTCCATACTGGCTACGCCGATCTCGGTAGCTGACCGGTTTAATGTGTAAGTCCGCATGGGTTTCTTTCGTGAGATTGCCGGTTTCAATACAGATATGCGCATGGAATTTCCTTTCTATATTTTGTTTTGTGTTGTGTGTTGGTAGCGGCCTGTGCGACGAGCTGATCACTCATTCGGAGAACTCCTGCCATGTGTTTGTGTGTGTGTGTGTGTTTAATTGCTTGTGTGTGTGATCTCGGAACCTCAACAAACAGTCACTCTAGCCCTCAGTTTGTCTGCAGCACTACAGAAAGAAAGTAACATAAACTTTACTTACAGACACTCAAATTCCAATCAGCGTCTTCTTCCAGTTCCTCGACAGTGCTGTTGTTTCAGTCGTGTGGACCCTTCTTGTAGGGTATATTTCAGAATCTGCTGTGTGTGTCTAATGCAATCATACCTTAACGGGAATACCTGACAGGCACGATGGCCTTGAAGCATTGCATTAAACATCTTTGCTCCGCCCACTTTGATAAATATAAAGTACTTATCACCTCGTTCTCAACAGTTCTTAATATACAGGGTGCTTCTAAATTGCTTGGACAAATTTAAACGGTAAATGCTTCGCATCAAAACAAAGAAAACTGTTCATATAAACATATATAAAAGCAATGAGTGTGTTTGAGTGTCATTTAAACATTACATTTAAACTTAGCTATTTAATATTTTACTTACCACTAACATTACATTTACAATACACATCCACAGTCTAATAACTGTCCAGTTCTTACTGTTTACCCAGTTACAATTCACAAGTAATCCTCAAAATATCCTCCACCCGAATCAATGCACACATGGACACATCTGATCTTGGACTGTCGCACATTTTCATAGGTCCTGGGGCAGTTGCAAATGGTCTGACAGGCCTCAAATCTTGTTGGTGAAATGTCTCTTCATTTTCAATTGCAACTGAATACACTGGGCCTTAAGTGTCCCCACAGATAAAAAACCTGAAGGATTGAGTCAGGCGAACGTGGGGGCTGTATCTAAAAAACCGTGTGACAGCATGTATTTTTTCATTCTTTGTGTGAGGAACTCACTAATGATATTTGTCTAAGTCTTTAGGTACACCCTGTATAATCTTAATGCAAGGCACTACCTTTCACACCCATACAAAACAGCAAACCAAATTACACTTTTCTTTGTCTCAGTATTTACGTCTTTGGATAGCGAAATGCAGACACCATATTTATAACTTACTGATAAGCAGACACTAACCGAAGTTTCTCTGCTCACAATTTTTGTCCTGTTAACGATCTTCCACAATGACTTAACTGTACCATATATCGGAGAGGATAGTTAGCTTCTTTCGCATTACGATTTTGCCCTGAATTCTGGTAACAAAACATACCATACCGGTTTACTTAATTTTATCTGTGTTTATCTCTACAGACAAAATACTTTACTAGCTCCCAATATATCTTTTGTTTTTCAGGCCATCTTTACAATGTAAGGTATATATCACCTTCTTGAGTAAATAATATTTCAACCTGAAGATGGCTGGAATAGATAGAGCAGAAACATGTAGCCGGAAGTAATAATGTAAAATATACCATTAATCCTAATAATAACTATTAATTCAGCTGTGTTAGACTATATACCTTGAAATTTATATACCTATATTATGGTCTCCACATAAGTGGTTAATATTTTATTCTGTAATGATCACCTGAAACACAAAATATGTATTTTCAGTATTGTTGTGTTGCTATTCTGTGTGAAAGCAGAAGCTTGCACTGAGGCTTGTCGGTGACCTTTTTTAGCAACTTGCTGTTGTTGCATTTTTGACTGCCAAAAGAATCTCTCCATTTGAATTCTCTGCGGGCTGCTGGTTGTTTATCGTGGTAACTGTGTTGATGTGAGCAGTGTGAGTTGCTGGACCAAAAAATTTAAGGATGGAACACTGGGAAAAAGCTGATTGGTGTGATAAACAGTGAAGTGAATGGCTTTTGTACCAGCAACCGGTAGCTTTCATGAGAAAAAGTTAGATGGACAGATTAAGAACTGTTAACAGACCGCTGAAATTGCTGTCCATCTTGGCATTTTACAGGAAGGTGTGGGTCACATTATTGATGTTCTTTCTTATCAGAAGGTTTGTGCAGATGGGTTCCTGCATGCTGCGGCAGAGATGAAACTTTCAAGAGTCGAAATTTGCCTGCAACATTACAAGAACGAAGATGAGGAATTTCTACACAATATCGAAACAACCAATGAAATATGGGTACCTCATTGTGAACCTGAAACCAAACATCAACCCATGGAATATCATCACAAAGGTTCACATGTGAAAAAAATAAATAAATAAAAACACAGGCTTTGGTGGGAAAAGTCATGGCTACATTTTTTTGGTACTCAGGTGGTGTTATTCACATGGACTGCCTTGACCTGAGACCACAATCAACTGACAGTGCTGCACTGCAATACTCAAAACTTTGAAACAATGATTAAGAACAGTTCAGAAGCACAAGAAGAACATTTTGCTGCAAAGTGACAACCTTGGGCCTGACACTGCCATCGAGGCAATTTAGCAGATGGACCTTGCCATCTCACCACACCTGCTGTACAATCCAGACTTGGTGCCATGCAATTTCCATTTTTTTTCCCCCAGAAATGAAGGAAGGACTGTCAGGACCTGGATCAACAAACAAAATGTGGTGTTCTGTGTTGACAGGTTTGAGAAACTTGTCTATAGTTGGTGGAAGTGTGCGGAGAATGGTAGTAATGATGTGGAGAATAAAAACATTTGATAAAATGAATCTATCAAGGTTTATATTTGTTTCATTTATTAAAATATCCTTGTTGTAACAAAAGTAATCAAGATGGAGTCACTACTTGTCATTAGCCGTACGTAATATTTCTGAATTTAGATAGCTATCTGAACAGCAACAGGCTGCAAGAATATTAGAAATAAATATATATGTGGACTTTATTCTGTTTCTTTTTACAATATTGCCATTTCAAAACATTTTCCAAACAAAGTGCTGCATACATTCCATGTCCTCCAAACCACCTGAGCAGCCCCTTGTGTTTTCCTAAATTTTACTATCCTGATAAGCATTAACCATGAATTTTCTGTTTATGTGATGCTCTAAACTACCTTTGTCTTCCCACCCAGGCTCACATATTTTCATAATCATTTGTAATTGATCACACAAAATAAGAGAATGTTTCATAAACATACAGATTTGCCCTGAATTGCTGTATGCTTCATGTTAAGTTTTTCTTTTTATTTCTTCTTGTAATTTCAGTTCTATTCGTTATGGATGACTGTTTATTTCAGGGCTTTTAAACAGGACATTTTGGCTTAGATGACAGAAAATATTTACAGTAAATCACAACACCATTGCAATATATACCACTTGACAGTCATTGGGCCTTGCAGCAAAGTCACTATCAGTTTATGGGCTAAAGGTTTTCTTTTTGTTGCATATGTCATGTGGATGACTACAGGACTGTACTTCAGGTCGATTCATAAATGGTGCAACAGAACAGACAGGCGGTATGACAGATCTCCGGTTCACACAGCGGTCAGTCAGTCGCACTGAACACTGCTGTGACAGCAGTTTGGTAGTGATTTTACAGCACAGTGTTGTGTTGTGTTGTGTTGTGACTGAAAGGTATAGCAACAAATTGGTTACAAATGCTTAAGATCAATTTGCTACTCAAGTGATCAGGCAGAAGAAGAAGCCCTACTGTTGTTACTGCAGATCAGTCAAGCAAGTTCCTATGAAACTTCCGTATGTATCTACCGACATCACAGTGTCTTTTGGCAGAAGATAGCAGTCTGCATTACAACACTTTGGTTTCATTATTAAGGCTCCTGCAACAGTAATTTCTATAACTGTCCCTTGCATTATCATGTGTAGTGGTTCAAGAACCAGTAAAGAAAGTCTGTCTGCCATTTGTTGGTGTGGTGTGAAAATGTGAATCAGAACTGGAGTTATGAAGACAGTTGTTTTGTTACTTAATAATGTAAATGGTATAAAGAAACATGTAGAATATATTTAAGTTGATGTAGTGTCAGGCTGTAAGTTTTATTCTGTTGTAATTTATGACACTAACTGTAATATTAACAATTATGTAATTCTGACTACTGTACACTCCCAATATTACCATTTTCACAGTCCAGACAGCAATTTATTTGTTTAAGTAATGTTTCACTGCACATCAACTCAGTCAATATCTCAGCTCTGTCACAATGTCAAGTGGGAAACAAACAAGAATGAAGTGATAAGAGAGATTATATAATTCTTGGGATTGCCACACATGCCAACATGTAACTGTTCTTGTGAAAATTTTTCATCGTTTAACAAAACATATAGATGTATTGGAAAACTATATAAGATATGTATGTTATGATGTTTTATCGCCTGATATATACAAAATTCAACATGACACACATTGTGAGACGACGGAACAAAAAGAAGGCAGGCTGCTGAAATCAGTATGTGGTGCTGTTTTAAAATTACCTACAGATATAGCTTCACTCATATTTAACCTCGGTGCTAGATGGAGTTGAGTGGCCAAATACTTCCCTCCCTGGGAAAGAACTCTCGCAACCATTGAACAGATGGCTGGGTGGTCCCCAGCCATGGGCAAGATAACATCACTTGCCCCTGACAGAATTAAAACCCCAGACTCTACAGCCAGTAGACAGTAAATATACTGACTTTGCTGCTCCTTCTCCATATTCCAGTGTTGTGTTTACAAAGTGAGATATGATCAAAATTGGTGAATTGGCACAAATGAGATATTTAAGACTGCTAGTAGGACTTACAGTGCTGGACTGCCAAAGGAACTGTAACATCATAAACAGACTGAAAATAGACAACATAGTAATTGTGAAAGCCACCAGAATAAATGCTTAGATGAACAGAAACAAATGGACATTATAACCTTGATACAGTATGTATTGTGCATTTGGTACATTGTATTGTATCTAACAAATGCACAATATATTTATCAACAATTATCTGTTTCTTACAACACTGCTACATGTTTCGATGTTTGCACATCATCCTTAGCCAGTCTGTGTTTGTTAAAGTTACAAACTGATAAACTGTAAACAGTTAAACAGTTGGTGGTTACAATGAATTGATAGAATGTAACAATTAAAACACTGTAAGATATGTCAGGTTGTTTACAGTTCTTCCTAAACTGTGTGTATAATTACAGTTACTGTATAGTGTGTTGTTATGTGGTTGGTGGCTGTGATTACAATCAGTTGTATCTGGAATTATATTGCGTGTTTGCATCGTATCCTGCAATAAATTATAATGAATCAATGGAGTGATGATATTAGAATATTACATTAAATTGTGCATTACATGATAGGCTTACCCTGTTTGTACACTTTAGTTCCCATCATATATTCACACACGAAGCTGTCCAAGAATTAATTTACTTGCTCGCCACGTCAGTGCGCAGTCCATGATCGTTGGTTCTGCTGTTCACAAAACGCTATCTGCTGTGCTGTGCTGTGAAATGTGGTTTGTGCTCTCCTTTATATGGGCGGGAAACATTGTTTATCATGTTACAGGAAAAACATGGGCTGTGGGTGTTTGAGAGCAGGGTGCAGAGGGAGGTATTTGGGTGTAAGGACATTGAAGTAACAGGAGACTGGTGATAATTACATAATTAGCAGCTTCATAATTTGTACTTCTGAACAAATTTTACTCGAGTGACAAAATCTCGGTTGGCAGGCATGTGGCACGTAAGGGGAGTTGATGAATGTGTACAGGGTTCTGGTATGGAAAGAAACACATGGAAGACCTAGTGGTAGATGGGAAGCAATATTAATATTAATCTGAAAGAACATGAGATCCTATTTCTGCTTTGCAAATGTAGACTAAAAGGAATATGGTATTAAAATATCTAATTTAATATAGTACCCTAAATATTTTTAGAGGGAGAAAGCAGTTACACTAGAAAATGTAGACTGTTCCTTCAGAAGACATCTTCACTTAATGGGGCTACCCAGAGACAAATAGTGGACTGTTGCAAGCACACTAATGAACATTTGGGTTTTAAAAAGTTTGAGGAATTTCTTGACTAGCTGAGAAACTGACAGCTTCTAAGAAGGACTCTGCTTCACGCAGTCAGTCAGTTGCTTAATGCAGCAACAAGCAGTTTATCAACACACAACCAAATGTATTACCGTATTATGAAGAGCAACCATTCAATCAGTAATGTAATGTAATGTAATTTATTTGCATTCCATAAATCCAAATTAGGATACAATCCTATGGATATAGACATAATCACATACATATTATACAATGACAAATACACAGAGGAGGCTCTTAATAATAAATAATAAAATACAATTAATAAAACATCTAATACCAGCAACATCTAAATATCCAGTGTAGTGCAGTAATGTGTTTTCAATTTGCTATCAGTTTTCTGGATTATCTCTGATAATTAAAATATTTTTCACTATTATAAAAGGAATTTGTTAGTATCAGTAGCACCAACACCACACAGTGTCCACTGTATTTTCCACTGTGCACTGTCTGTCGGTACAGTGAAAGGTTGCTGCACTGTACATTTTGTTCAGTGTTCTGTCAGTTCCATCAGAAGCAGTAATACTCTGGCAGTAAACAGTGCTGATGTGTAAGTGAACTGGAGAAATTTGAGGTTCTTATAAAGAATACCGTCTTGTACGGTGTGACGTCACAGCTGTGTGACACTGTGCTGCTGGTGGCCGCCTTTTGTACAATTGTTCCTGAATATTCATCCACCATTACAGGTACATTCGCTATACAGAGTGTAATTGTGGTTGTAATCAGCCACATATTAAGTGCAATTTACTGGAACAGTAATGAATCTTCTGGCAGTACCTCTGGTTGCAATGGATGGATATTCCTCAAAATTTATAATTTTCACTGGAGCTACGCCCTCTACAAAAGCTGCAAATATGGTTGCGATCAGTAAGTAACAAAGTGCACCTACATGAAGAAAATATAAATTCTGGCTCTATTTTACCTTCAATTGCAGGGGTTTTGGTGAAACTTCATATCTGTCACTTTACATTCGTTCGCTAAAAATGTTTATTTTATTTCGCTCAGTCAGTAATTAAGGCCAAATTACTGGGAGAAGAATGCAACTTATTTTGTGTATCTTTGCTTCTCTTGGAGGGATATTCCTGAAAATTCAGGTTTTTACTTTAGACGTTACCACTAAAACCATCGTAAGTTTTGTTGTGATCTGCCAGTGATTATCAGCACTTCACGTGACCCATTGTACCTTCTTGTCCGATTCACGGCGTCCAGGAAATGGATCTTCCTGAAAAATCTATACCTGGCTCCCCACACACATTATCTACATGCGGTGTATACTGGTTATGTTCGAACAATAATTAGGGACAAGTTATTTACATAAAAATATATCATCTAGCTGTATCTCAGACTCGAGTGAAGGAATTTTCCCGAATATTTGTGTCTTGTAGCCATCGAACATTTAGAATAACCAAAATAGAGAATGTTGAGTTTGGTGTAAGATTAGATTGATGTTACACAATTTGGTAATTACATGTTTAGTTTCCTTTTATTTACATGTTTAAAAATCTGTCAGACTTCAGTTCAATAGACGTAAAACGTTTATTTTAAGGTAATGGCTCATTTTGTGTGCTGCGTGTGGAAAAGTTTGGTGCAGGTTTGGGGGAGTGAGTGTGCAGCAGGTGGCTTTGTGGTGTGTGTGTGTGTGTGTGTTTGTGTGTGGGTGTGTGTTTGTGTGTGTGTGTGTGTGTGTGTGTGTGTGTGTGTGTTTTTGTGTGGGTGTGTGTTTGTGTGTGTGTGTGTGTGTGTGTGTGTGTTTGTGTGTGGGTGTGTGTGTTTGTGTGTGTGTTTGTGTATGTGCGTTGTTTGTGTGTTTGTGTGTGTGTGTGTGTGTGTGTGTGTGTGTGTGTGTGGTGTGTGTGTGTGTTTGTGTGTGTGTGTGTGTGTGTGTGTGTGTGTGTGTGTGTGTGTGTGTGTGTCGACATTGTGTGGCTGTGAGTAGAGGGAATTAAATGACTGCTGTTTTCAGAACCATTAGTCTGTTTTATGAACGTATTTCGGTATGTTTGTAATTGACGACGTTAATTATTATATCAACAATTCTGAATACAGTAAGCTCCAATTATCGTCTCTGTCAGAGTCGAGATATCAACTGTATTTTTCAAGTAATACTTTAATGCAACATGTCGGCTCTGGCACACTGTCAGGTGGAAGACAAACAAGAGTAAGTTGATAGCAGGGATTATATGACTGTAGAATTTGTCACACGTGTCAACATCTACGTGCTGTTGGGTGAACTGTAATAAAACGTTGGAAGAACTTAAGAGGTGTTGCTGTACAGTTCGGTAAATGTTAACATTGCACATATTGCAGTACAGTTACAGCATAATGACATGTTCAGCAACTGTGTGTTGTTGTATTGATTGTATAAATTGTACTGCAGTGGACGGTTGGAAGAAGTGCACAAAGGTAATGACTGTAGCTACAGTGGCACTGTCTGCTGAATAATGTGGTGTGCAGTACAGCGATAGACTAGTGTTCTACCTTTCACCATAAACTGCATGACACAGAGCGCTATGTGACTGCAAATACTGTCAGGACGAAGAACCAAATATCGACCACAGTTCAGGATGCTGGCCACCGAACCAAATATTGGCCACAGTTCAGGGCTCTGGCCACCGAACTTCTTTAGAATTTCTACATAATAAGCCGATTCAAAATCAATTATGAAGAAGATATCATCAGCGGTGAGATTTGAAGCTATAACTCTTAACAATGGTAGAAGTCCTGGAAGTCTACATTCTACCGTGTTTAATGCTCAACTGGTTCTTCAGCCTCAACTCATATCGTAAGAAAAACAAAGTTTGTTTCAGTTACAAAGGACAATAATTGACATAGACTATAAACGTTCTTAGGTTCTCATGTAATGTTTTATTTGTTCTCTAGTTTTAACCAAAAACACTGCCGTTACCGCAAATGATAAAGATATGAAACCCGTCACGGTAGGAGGCGCTGCAAACAGGCTCACAAACGGACATATGGAATGAAATTTTCGCCATTTGTTTCGGAACGCGCATTATGGAAACTGAATTAAACAAAAGAACCAAGAAGTTCAGAGCAGAAATACAAGCCTGCTGCTATAATTGTAGTGCTACATTATTATTAGTATTATCATCATCAGCAGCAGCAGCATTAGCGACGGCGGCGTCAGTGGTGGTGGTGGTGGTGGTTGTTGTTGTTGTGTTGGTGGTGGTGGTGGTGGTGTTATATTAATTCTTTAAGGAATCACTAACATCGCTACTTTTTGTGTCAGCAATATAC
>Ga0268261_10003743_pt1 | contig 11237 bp, 12 predicted proteins | sample TergutNc150P1_FD_190353 | JGI IMG/M metagenome (GOLD analysis project Ga0268261, IMG submission 190353) | Nasutitermes corniger P1 segment gut microbial community from laboratory colony in Florida, USA - Nc150 P1 (SPAdes) (version 2) | ecosystem: Host-associated > Arthropoda: Insects >... | reverse complement strand
AATAGGCGCTCCATATATATATATGACATTAGTAGCCTAAGGGTTAATAATTTAACCCTTATCCTGCTAACGTGGAGAAAATGGTGAGCTAATAATGCCAGCAAATAGCAGATGGGATTTAATTCAGGGTTTAAAGGGTTAACTGTATGATGTACTGAACTGGCACTACCTCTAGTAAACAGTACTTATGAAACCCCTTGTAGACTAATGGTTCAAAAAGACAACTTAAAGAAATTATTAAAATTATGGTTCACAGACAAACAAGCCATTGCACTTCACTTCAAACCAGTGAATTCAGTTCAACCAGTCTATGCTTCCATGTTCTTCATTAGACGTAGGGTATACCCATATATTATTCTAAAAATGACCTAATGTTTAAGTTTTTAAACAAGGTATGAGTCCACTCCAGTGCCACACCACCTAGTCATGATGTAGTGATCATCACTATATCATATTCATGGAATTCTGTGCATGAATGTCATTCTGCAGACCTGCTATAGTAAGGTTATCACTGCTCACCATCATTCTACCTTAACTCATTCAGGTTTACATAACTTGTGCACTTGTTGGTTGATCATTAGCCAGACTGGTCCCTGACACAGACCAATGTTTCACGTGTAGTAACACATAACTCAGTCTACCAGCTGGTCCAAGATCATGTCAGTGCAATATAAGATATAGTAAAGTGATATCAGGACCTACTAACAGTTTTCTTGTTTTACTGTACAGTAAAAATGCAACCAACACAGAAAGTTTGTGAGCATCACAGAAAGTGCTGCATAAATTTGATCACGTTGAACAAAGACATGTTAGTGTATGAATAACATCACTGTTACAGATGGGTATTTTTATTCATTTCGGTGAATATAAGATGATGATGATGATGATGATTATGCCATGAATATGATCAAGAAAAGTTTGAATACAATAATGATGACAACTCTTTGTTCTGTAACCATGTGCTAGAAAGTCTTTTGTTAGTAAGAAGTTGTAGTAATTAATGACCAACCCTGACCAATTATATTACAAAAGAAATGAAGAAGCAATTCTTTCACTTAACCACAAAAGTGGCACTATGATGGTACATTATAACTTATTTCTTAGGAAACATAACTCAAACTACACAACTAATGTAAACATACTTTAGAATAGTTATGCAATCATAAAACTTAACAGCATCACAGGTATTCTGATTGAATCATCTTTCACTTACCCAATATATGTTTGCTTGTGATACCCTTCTCAGTAATAGTTTCTTTCATTGATTCAATCACACCAGGAAGAATATATGCCTGGCGATCAACAATTGGTTGCAAAGGCGCTGCTACTGAAGAAAAGGCTGAAAATATGTTAACAATGAAAATGAATCTCAAAGCCATGACATCTGCGACGGAGAGAAGTAGATCTCAACAGTGCCTCCAAAAAACAACAATTTTATTGGCTGTTATGTGTGTTTATGAGCTTCATATCTTACTGGAAAAAACAGAGTGGGAATTATCTGAACCTAAGGGAGTTTCACATAAGGACTGGAGGATATTTTATGACACCTGCAATACTGATGCAGACAAATCAGAACTGTTAGGATTATCAAAATGCAGGAGGCTATGAGGAATCGGACATGAAACTGATATATAACTTAGGTGAGGAGTAAAGCATAATGTAAAAGGTCATCTGCAAGTCTTACGGTACCAGAAGTGTTGAACTTTTAGGTTAATATTACCAGAGACCTAGTTAAGATAAAGATACTAGAGAAATAAATGCCATAACGACAGTGCAACTTGTAAACACTGGCAAAATCATCCAAGACTTAACAATTGTATGGGAAAAGGGAAGGACAATTTGAATGCAAGACTCAGCAATTAAGGACTCCTTTAGTTACTATCCTAGTAAACCTTTGGTGCATGAGTAATGAAGATGAAGATTACTGGGTAGTGTATATAGTTGTTTTACAATACTATAACAACATCAAATGATATGTGACAGAATGACTGTTAACTCTTTTGTGCCATACAACAACTTTCGTTGACACACAGTGTGATGCTGAGAAAGCCAAACGTCACCTAAATTTGCCAACACTTTTGACAAACAAATACAACTGAAATTTATCCATTTATTTCACAGAAGAAACATGGAGACAGACAGATATTATTGCTTCACTATATATTCATTTCATGCCTCTAGTAGTAAATCTTACAAACCAAAGTGATAACACAGTATTTCAGATTTTACCCGTGGTGTTGCTCTGCACTTTGCCCTCATACAACTCCAGAGTCACAATTTCTGTTCGTCGGGATTTCTCACTGAAGTAACTGTACAGAAGCCAGTTCTCAGAATGAACAATGTGCACTGGCTCTCGTGCTCGTTTATGGGAAACAGAAAACACCATTGAACCAGATACTGCATCTATTAAGTAGATGTTCAAAAACTCTGCAACACAAGTTGAATTAAAAGGACTTAGGCATCACAGGTACGATATATATATAGCACACATAGAGAAAGAAGGAAATGAAGATACAGAAAGGAATGGCAAGAGAAAAAAATCGCCACATGAAGTTTATATTTGTATGCATGGTATTCACGACAAACATGTGTCTGAATTGGAGAAACGTATCCTTCAATCACATGAATGTCACAAATAAATATGTATTTCAATTCCTTAATGTTTATATTGTGATATGCTGAGGTTCTGAGGCAACTGGATCACACAAAATTAACCCTGTTACAAAAATATTATCTGTATGTTTCAATGGGTTGTACTACAGTTATACCCTAAATACTACACTTCAAAATTTTTCTTTCATGCTCTGTAAGGTGGAATGGGAACTGTATGTTTAACTCCTGTACAGATGCAACCTTATTCTGTTCATATATGTGACAGCACTATAAGGTGGAATGTTGTTAAACAATGCTTTGAGCAGTTTCTGTACCCTAGCTCCTTCAAGGCCCAGGGAACTAGTTTTGTGCCACAGAGTAACCAATATTACCTGGCACCAAGAAACAGTATGATTGACAGTCAGTTCCTGGAGGTGGAAGATCCAAAGCAAAGCGATGTTCCTGTGCACAGCAGATAGCACACAGTCTCAACATGCACACATGACTTGTTGTTTCAAATATTTAAGGTAACAGAGACCTAGATGGTACCTCAGATAATTCATAATTTTGTTCCCAGTGACCAATCTAAACATCAAGTTCATCTTTAATAAGCACACCATTGAAACACTGAGAGAAAAGTCACAAAGCAATAGTCTATAACCACTCAGTAAGTTGGCTCACATAGTAACAACTGTATCTGTGTCATGCCCATCTGAAATCATGGTTTTCTTCAGTCCATCCACACAACTGCCAGAAGACTACCTTGAAACAGGCCAATAATGATTCCTTCCACATCCTTTACAACTCATCGATCAATAATAATCCTATCATATGACAATATACTAATCTGCAGCATAGACATATCAATAACTAAACCATAAATAAATAATCCAATCAGAGGCAACTGTATGTAGACTTCTGAAATAGTTTTTCAGCAACAAAATTCAATCAAGTCTCAAGCTTACACCATGTCAGGTGTTTAAAATTCACCAGCATTTCAAAGACTGACTCCATCTTCATCACTATAATTCTGATATGAGAATCATCAGAATCCTGATGGTGACAGTCAGCCTCTACAGCAATGGTGTAATCAAACCAACTCACATGGCTGCCAGCTCAAGAAGAAGTTCCTGAGACTCTTGAAATATTAACCAAAGCCCTAAAACCCACACAGTTTTCATCTCTGGGCAGATGTTCCCAAAAATTTATGTAAATCTGTGTGTCAAAATGTTATGAATGTCGGTCAATTCAGTACATTCTCCGATATAATTTTCATATGTGGTACCATAGGCTTTGCATCCACTTACGTTTATGCACTGGATCATATCCCTGAGTAAGGACTGCTACAAGGTTGGGGTTGATGTACTTGTACAGAACACTGCGGTCACCCAGCACCCTTCCCTGTGAATGGACCTTCTCAATGGAACTCTTGATGACAGCAGCTGTGATATGCTGGGAACCTTGCATGAGTTTTACTTCCCACACACGACTAGCTATCAGTTTCTGACACACAAAACGATATCTTATTAAAATCCTGTTTCTTAAAATACTGTGGGATAACTACTTAACTACATGCATCAAGACACTAGCAGGCTTTCTCCACTACATAGCCTAATTTTTTCTTCTTTATGAATTGTCTGCACGAAGTACATAAAAACATACTGAAAAGTTCATGTATCTCTGTCTGAATGTCTGCATGCATGCATGTTTCATCTTCATAATTACACAATAGGTTTTTATTAAATTTGGTACTGAGAAGATGAGCATTAAAGCAACTGGATACAATTCATTTTATCTCCAAGCAATTCACTGTAACCCCAACATCATATGAAAGTAAAAACTGAATTTTATTAAGTTTTCTGAACATTCCTTGTTGTAAGGTAGGTGGGGGGGGGCACATATGATAAGAAGCCTGTTCTCTTTTGAAACCTATTTTGAGATGTGACATCATGCACTTTGTTCAAACAGCATATATTATATGTTGAGTGGTCAGATACAAACCAATGACAACTAACCTGCTTGGTGCTCAAGGCGAGGGAGTATCCCGCCAAGACACCAGTATCCACATCAACCGTGAAGATGAAAGTGGTAGCCGCAACACTAACAACCACAGAGTGAGTGCTCTCTGGGTATACATGCAAGTTGTCCTGACTATCCAGCAACAAGATACCACGCAAGGATTCCTTGTTGCTCTCATGCAACAGCATTGACTGTTTAACCTTATAACCAAGTCTTATCAGTCCATCAGTATCAGCAAGAGGCTGACCTGTAATGGGGTTGAACACAAACAGCACACCTTCACCTGTCACCTGATGAACAATCAGAAAATTAGATAAACTCAGTTGACAACAACAGGATTGAAAATGACATATGGACATAAGCGACACTGTTCGCACAAGGAGCACAATGTAAATCCACAATGGTATGGTTGCAATCATCTCCAAAATTACTGAACGTATTACAACAAAATCTGGTATGTGGTTCTATACCTAGTACTGTGAGGCAAACAATTTTTATTCTAGATGGTACAATGTAACCCCTAATTTATGTGGAGGCCAAATTTAAATGTTCCCAAAAGGGCTCACTGTGCAATACATTGGTACATTACACAAAACATATGCCATGAAGTTTTACAAATTTTATTACATTCTTCATTATAGTACACATTTCATGCAATATGTGGAAAAATAACTTCTCACTTTGTAAAATGTAATATCTGTAGTGTGAAAGGGTCTCTGATAGACTTGTATGTGTAATGAACGAAGAGTGCTGTTTAGGTATAAGAAATCTCACAGAATATATTTGGAAAATATTTGTTCTCCAACAGGAGGTAAATCTAACCACTATTCTTCATCTCCGAAATGTTTGGAAAATATAAACACTAAAAGCAGGTACAATTACAGGTCAGCAGTACAGACATGTGATACTGCATAAGTAACAGGATTAAATTAAGAGCACTGAAAAGTAGGATGCTGAATAAATCAAAGACAAGGTGGAGAAAACAGTGTGAGGGGAAATAAAAGAGACAGCAATTAAAAGAGTGGACATGTATAAAAGAGTAAGATAACCCAAGATGGTGGAAATCTAAGTGTATAATCGTGATATGAGCTCATATGATGAGGTGGGGTAGACATTTTCTTAACCTTTGGCCCCAGAATTAAATGCCCAGTGTGATCTGCAGCACACCAGAATTTAAGGGGCTGCACAAGACTGACCATAATTGGCCAACTGTTTGGCATATTTAGCATCACACTGCATGTTACAAATCTGTAATCTTAAGTGTCAAAGGGTTCAGACGGGTCCAGACCACTCTTCAATAACCTTAAAAACTGTCAGCAGGTTACAACAGCGGTGGCTGGATGGTGGGAGAAGAATATGAAGTAGGTGAATGTTAACTGGAAACTGTGTTAGGAATATATGGTGTGATGCAGGGACCAAAGCCCAAATCAAGGTGCAATGCCGGCACAGAGAAAAATGAGTAATTACAAAATCACTTAGCACTGTTTTACAGGTCATTCTGAACTTCAGGCTGTACCTTATGCTTGAGCAACAAAGCACACTGTGCTGGACTTGGGAAGTGACGGGCAGTTCTCTGCACAAAGAACGGCACTTGATTCTTGCCCACGGCTTGATCCACGTATGGCTTAACATTTTCCAGTCGTTGCTGCCAAATTATCTCACCACTCAAGTTGTCTATTCCAAAAATCTAAAGCACAGACAAAATTAATTAAATGACAAACAGAAATAAAAAATTCTATGAGATACACTGCAAAAATATTCTTATGGTACCTATCAACAAAACTACACAGTATCATATTTCAGAGGACAACATCTTAATAGCCACTACGATGGGAACATGAAATTTCACATGTTGGGTACTGTTTACTGCCTTCAAATTATCTATTCAGTGAGTTTTGAGGTTTTTGCAGTGGAGCAGCAGATAATTCTGTTCTGGGCTATCATGCCATCCCTATGAGCAATCAAATCCTAACATTTCAAGACAACATAGCATCATTATTTGCAAAGGTCAATAGGCCATAGAATTCTTTGAGGACCTACTAACACTTGAAGATGATGTTGTATTGCCTTGAAACATCAGCATTTGTTGACATATTGCCACAGTATCAAATGCCATATGAACAGAACACTCATCTATCTGTTCCTTTCTTCAGGTGATTGGTTGTCATTAGATTGCAGGTTTATTTATTTTATTTACTCGTACATAATGTTGCTTAATGAATGTTAATCCACAGCTAAACCACTATATTGGCTCAGTATTCTCATGGCTTCCATACTATATTTTATTCAGAGGGTCCCAGTTTCATTCCTGTGTATTGTCACAGTGAGCAAGAACACAAATGAAAGTGCTACAGTGATTTAAACAGATTTTTGTTCTCAGTGTCACTTGCTTTATGTAGTTATGCAAGTAAAGTGTAATGTAATGATATGGAGAGAAAGATGGTCAAGGAAAAGATGAAAGGCCTTTCCCCTTCACAAAGCACACATTCTCTAGATGACTTACAGGAGAGGGATTTTACAACTTCAATTTACCTTTCCAGCAGATGAAGCCACAACTATCATCTTGTGTAGTCCAAATTCATCTCTAACGAGGCCTGCTCTCTGGCCAGCTGAAGGTGGTTCTCCCAATCCAAGAATTGTTAACACCAAAGATCGTAACTGTAATATCTGACTTGCCAAACGGTGTACAAACATTCCAAGAAAACCAGCTGTAAAAGAAAACATTTGGTAATAGAATTCTTAGCTCATTATGAAACAGTCATCCTGAAGAAACAGCCTTCATTTCTAAAATCTTTCTGCAACTATCCACAATATAATTTAAACATTAAAGATCAAGATACTATTACAAGTCCCTCCCCAGTATTTGCTATTGTTATTAAGAAGTTTTCAATTACATAAACAATTAAAAATATATATATAAAATAGTTACAATTAGTAGGCACTTAAATTCTTAATGCTGTATTCTACCATACCCACTTTTTCCCCCCCTCTGGCAATCTAGTCACACGATCAAATAACAAAATTCATCCAGCGGCAAACAGAAATTTGAGAAGGTCCCATTAACCTACTATTATTTCCCTGCCTAATCTTCAATGTTCTGAAGTAACAGTGCTCCATCTTTTGAATACTATGGGCAAGTTCCGTGTGTCTGTCCTTCCCTTGACCCAACTATGGACATAAATATTCAAGATAATATACATCTGCTCTTAGTGAAATGCCATACAAATATCATGCCATCAAATATCTCCATCTTTGTATGTCTTAATTCCTCTGCCACCAGTGACATCAATGTGACAATAAAATTGTTAAGTGGGAACAATGTTAGTGGCACTTGAAATGAAAACTTCCCATCTTGTATGGTAAGAGCTATGACAGAACCATGCAACTTTTATTAGGGTAACAGAAAATACACAAAAAGTTGCACACTTGAAATGTTTTGCTGCAATATGACAACTAACTAAACACTGTACCTTAGGATGATGAATTCGCACTGTGGTATACACAAACACATCCGCTAGTGACACATCATTACTGACAACTACAACGTTCTTCAGAAATATGTTAGTAATGGGCATTTTTAACATTGCTCAAAATTTAAGGTGCTATTTAGATTGTCAACAAACCCCAAATATGTGATTCCCAACAAATTTTACAGGCCAATGGCCAGAAATCCACAACTACGAACAAATGTAGACACAGGAAATGTAACAACAATAATCTCTTCGTTTGTAAGCAATTTCAGGCCCAACAATTTTACTCGTACACAATCAAACATAAATACTCTCTCTCTTCAATACGTATGTATTACAAAATAGAATCTATGCCTTTTTAGAATGTTCTTTGATAACTTCTGAATCAGTTGACCAATTTTCATGAAATTCAGTACAGGTATTATGCTATTAAAGACCACCCCAATGACATACTTTTCAATTTCATAAAATCAGCTATAACAACATGGCACATCTAAACTTGTGGAGTGGGAATTATACTTATTTGAGGATCCTGAAGTAATGTACAGTACCACAGTCCAAACAATATGCAATTTCTTGGAAAGTATTATTTCTGTAGAATGTAAGATAACAATTTGGCAACTATGCAAAGATATTCTTTACTCATTCATTGTAAGTTAACAGTTACAAATGCAATGACAGTGCAAACTTTGACGTATCTGCAAAATGTAATGCCTACAGCATACGTGCACAAATTTTCCAAAAATTTAAGCCCCCACCTTCAAATCCTTGGTGTCAGCAGAGTGACATGAAGCAGTTTCCAATACTTGAGGACTTACAATTCTGGAGTCACCTGTAAACCTCTCACTGTCACTGTTTGGTGCATGTAAACTGATACACATTTTTGAAAGTAATGGAAAAAAAGTGCGATAATTATGCTGAAAATATTAGGTGCCACCATAAAAGGTTTTGTCACCTGGGTGCCCAGCATTCGTGCTCTCCTGGTCTACTGAATATGGTCTTAGGTAATAAGCTCTTCACATAAATAAAATAAAATAAAATGAGCTTAAGCATACAGCAACAAACAGGTTGTATGGACATCTCTGCCATGCATGAAAGTACACTTCGTGAGTTCTGTTTGGAACCCCTTTTATTTCAGCGATTCATTCCTTTTCTTACACCATAAAAATTATGCCAATTGCACACAAAATCTGTTCGAAAGCTCAAAAGGCAGTAAGAATGATCCTGATACAATTTAACATATTTTTTGTTGCTTTGAAAGCAACTGAGGCTGGGAAGACCTTACTAGTGGGGCTGAAACAAGTGTGAATATTTCTGAGTTCAGAGAGTGACAATTTATGATACACAGAATGTACTGAGCAAGTTGGGTGAAGTGGCAATACTTCTGGCTTTACTGGACAGGTGCCCAGTACACAACTCAGCTGATGGAACAATCACCTTGACTAAGGTCTTTCTGACAATACCATTTAACAGAACATAAATTAATAAATACCACAACAGAAAAACACATACTGTATTTACCTGAATATAAGATCACCCCCATTCATAGTCTCTAATTTTCAGGAAAATACCTATACATAGTAAATTCAATTTTGTGCATGGCTATAAGGCAAATCCTAATTTTTCTAACAATAAATTATGAGGGCATTCTCTTCTTGCACTTTCATAAATACAGTGTGCCAGCACATGTGTTTGTGCACATTACATACAGATCTGATCATTCGAGCTTCTGCTTGCCTGGCAAACATGATGGAATCACCTCCTGAGGTGGAAGCACCCATACAGTGTGTTCTGTATACTTTCAATAATAAGATCAAGTAATGACCAGCACATGGGACCTAGAGCCTGTCACAATGGGGACCTTCTAGTCCACATATTCACAAAACCCCTACCGTGTCAGCTGTGAGGGAATGGGAAGCATGCTGAAAACCTGTGCTCAAGTCCAGCACCATTACAGTGAAGAACAAAGAACTTAATTTTAAATAGGCTGAAGCTGTAAAACATTCTATATTCTTCAAAAACAGAGCATCAAATAAAAATATTTCTAAAGTGGAAACAAATTTCATAGGCTGTTAGTTATGCCTGCGGAAATGGCTCCTCCTACTCCAGCATTTTATCCTATAAAAAACAATTCTCAGGTGTGACCAACAGCTACAGTGAAATCATTTCATATCCTTTGCAGAGACTTCAAATGCTAGCAGAAGCAACAAACCTATACCTTGAACAAAAGACAATTAAAATGTATCATACCCCAGAACATGCAACAAATGCTTCCAGCTATTACGCACATATTCTGAGTGCCATTAAGAATAAATGTGAAAATTAGCACTCAGCATTTTTGTCATATTCTTCTAATGCCTAGTAAACACTGGGATATCTTCTCTTTACTTATTCTTACACAAATACTTTTCACATATGTACAATACATGAAAATGACTGTTCCATTATTTAACAGTGCTATAACGAGACAAAAACATTCACCAAGCATTTGAATAGAGGACACAATTCTTCTGAGATGCGCCAGTGCCAACTGACACACACTTGGGTCTTCAGTAACATCACTTTGAAGATCCTCCATGTTGCATATGCTTTAACACATTAAATGTTGTGCAAATAATGAAACTGGAGCCAAGCATACTGATATGTATTTCAATACAGTCTTCAAGAACCAAAGAGCTTGCTGCACTGATTTTTACTTCCCCTAATTCTTAGCTAGAACCTTACAAACTGATGTCCCTCCCCAACTTACACATCCAAATACTGGCACCTTTATTCTACTCCAGATTAAAATTCAAGTGAGAGATCTTGATATAAAAAAGTAGGAGAGTTACTAATAATGCCATAATGTTTAAGGAGTTCCACATTGTCATTTATTGCCTGTTACAGACAACGTAACATATTACACACACCAGACAAGAAACAGCATGCTGCAAAATGCTCATGCAAAATCCATCCTGTACTTACTTGACACCCCAAAATCCACTGGCAGCACACAGAAAAGCAATGAAACAAGAAAGATTCATATGTTTAATCTGTCAGGATGTAGAGTGATAAAATTTTAATAGTAAGGCTGTACACTCACACAATTAAACAGCAGAAGCTTGAAAGTCAAAACACAACTATATTATATATATATATATATATATATATATATAA
>Ga0268261_10003742_pt1 | contig 11240 bp, 9 predicted proteins | sample TergutNc150P1_FD_190353 | JGI IMG/M metagenome (GOLD analysis project Ga0268261, IMG submission 190353) | Nasutitermes corniger P1 segment gut microbial community from laboratory colony in Florida, USA - Nc150 P1 (SPAdes) (version 2) | ecosystem: Host-associated > Arthropoda: Insects > Digestive... | reverse complement strand
TTGGTTGTGGTCGGGCCAGTCGGCCCGACCACGACCAACAGCACTGCTACCACCATGTTCCAACGGTAAAACCAGAGGCTGCTGCTGCATTTGTTGAGCTCCTGATGATGGGCGTGAGGACGCCCGAAACATGTTGAGCTGTACATAAACGTCAAGTAATAAACTTGAGAAATCGTTGCATCTAGTAGGTTGATTTATTTGAAATAGTTATGTAAATTTAATTTACATATCACTGGGAATTGGTATGTTTGCTATAAGTTTGTGGGTAACTTTTGTAAGTTAATGGGCGACTTACAAGTTCAATTCTGCAGGGAGACTTTTATAGTCACTAAGTCGATTCAGTGTGATTTGATCTTAGGCCCACGTTTGAAAGGCCATATTTTATTATATTTGTTTGCTTGACATGAAGATGGAACTGTCTGTTGTTTGTAAAGATATTGAGATGTGTATGTATAGGTTTTCTAATTCATGCCTGTGATTTAGTTGGCTGTGCCGTGGAAGTTCGAAGCATTCTCTTTAGAGTGTTTTAGGCGTTATTTGTCAGGCCAGATATGTCCGTGAAAATTTGAATTGAATGTAGTAATGTTCCTTAGAACGTTAATATGGTCCCATGTTCTGCGAGGAAATGCTGCTGATAGTCGTAGTCAGTATTAGAACGATATTTTGATGAAACTAATGTTGTGTCAGTGATAGATACACACTTAAATAAAAAAGAAACTGTAGAAGCATAAAGTAACATTGTGCTGAAGGCACTGAGCAAATGAAAGGTCATTATGAACATCTGGACCAACCTGAACTCTGTAATTCTCCTGGATTATTTTGTTGGCAATCATAACTTCAAAATATTTTACAGTTTTTGTGTTTGTGTAGTAGTCTTTTTATTTTTCATTGCCTGGTAGAAGAAGACATTGGGAGGAAGCCTGAAATCAAACAAAGATAGTGCAGTAACCATAATTTTTATATTTTTAACTAACAAGTGAAATTTTTGTGTTTGTTTTCCTATAATCACATTTTTCTGTAAATAGCTCGATTCCTGGTACACATGTCGAAAGCCGTTGTGTGAATAAATTTTAATGTGCCAGATGTCCTGTTGACATTTTACTTCTTGATACAAACTGTGTTTAATAAGTATGATAGCTGGCATCATAAAATTAAATGAGAAGTTGTTACAGCATGAAATATAGCTCATATAGTCTGCTGAATTATTATGGTTTTTTCAGTATAGTCCCTGAACACATTGATGCATTTGGCCAACGTTGGCACAAGTTTACGAATTCTGTTGCTGTATGAATTGGTTTCCTGCATTCAATACCATTCATGAACAGTCATGTTCATATCCTCATTACCGTGGAATCGGTGACCTCCCTTGCATCGCTTAGAGGCCCAGCAAAGGGTAATCCAATGGGGCAACGTCTGAACTGCGGAGTGGAATGTCCAGAAGTTGTCATTGAAACATCTGCAACTTCTCTTTGGTCTGGTATGCACTGTGTGGGGTTGCATCGTTGTGCTGAGAGATCACACCTTGTGACATGTGAAATTAGTGCATCTTGTTGGTTTTATTATAAGAATATATCATGATGCACGGTCCTCTGAATGTCAAAAAAAAGTAATTTCAGTTCTGTTTATTATATTTTTTAGAAATATGTTACTGTTGCTGATGTCAGTAACCTGCTGTTCCATCTAGAAAGTGTTGTAATATTTTGCACTTGTGATGACTGAGAAGAGGAGCGATGGGGAATACGGGTACAGTGGGTGTGGTGGGTGGAGAAAGGTTGAAGAGTGTGAGAGTGAAGGCAGCAGTGGATAGATAAACGTATGACAGGGCGTGAGATTAACAGGAAAACAAAAATAGTTGGAAAGCTTAGAAAGAGTGTGATTATCTGATAATTAATGAGTGATTCATGTAGTGTTTCTATTAAAGAGGCCAGGATGGGAAGGACAAGTACTGACAGTAGGTCTTGGGATGGTGAAGGAACAGTTCTGCTGACAGTAGGTCTTGTGATGGTGAAGGAACAGTTCTGCTGACATTAGGGCTTGGGGCTGTGAGGGAACAGTTCTGCTGACAGTAGTTCTTGGGATGGTGAAGGAACAGTTCTGCTGATAGTAGGTCTTGGGATGAAGGAACAGTTCTGCTGATAGTAGGTCTTGGGATGGTTAAGGAACAGTTCTGCTGACATTAGGGCTTGGGGCTGTGAGGGAACAGTTCTGCTGACAGTAGGTCTTGGGATGGTGAAGGAACAGTTCTGCTGACAGTAGGTCTTGGGATGAAGGAACAGTTCTGCTGACAGTAGGTCTTGGGATGGTGAAGGAACAGTTCTGCTGACAGTAGGTCTTGGGATGGTGAAGGAACAGTTCTGCTTACAGTAGGCCTTGGGACTGTGAGGGAGTTTCCTGTAGAGTCCAGACCTGTTTTTGTTAGTCACTTTTTTAGTGTCAAAAAAATCTATTCTTTGGTGTATTGATTTTATAATATTAAGCCAGTAATGTGTAGTGCTGTGCTGCGGCTGACGAGTTCCCTTCAAATCCAACTTTGGTTACCCCTAGATATGGTTGGCATATGGTCAATATTAGTATTCCTGTGCCACCGACAGTTGATTGGCCATATTTACCAAAAGGGAAGTCATATCCTGAAGGAGTGAGGGTTTTTGACCTGGTTGGTAGTGGACCGCTTTGATATTGACTTCAGTGAACTGGCCTCAGTAGCGCACAGCCAGCAGTGGGTGGTTCTGTCTTGTTACTGGAACAATTTAGAGAGAGCTTCCCAGACCTGATCTCATGTAGCAGAATGATATGTGATTTCCTTTCAGAGTTTTTGGAACATTGGTTAGGTTGTTGGATGGAGCCCCCATTATTGCCGCACATACCTCTACCTTTGGGATGGGAGAGGTTACCCAGATGGTGGCACAAGTTAATTACCTATTACTTGCACATTTGCAATACATTACCAGTAGGAACAACTAAATTACTCAGTTGGCTGCCCAGTGAATGTCAACTGCCCATAAGCATCCCCAAGATAAGTTTAGTACCACCTGTCACTGAATATGTATGTCCAATTGATAGCTTCAGTTTTGTAACTGCTTTTTTGACATTTTATTTGACGAGAAAACGTTCGGGAACCAGTGTTCTCCGCTTTTGAGACTGGTCACAGCAGTATATTGTATTCTTGATTTCAGACGCTGGGGAATTATCCAGAAGAAAGCATACAACAGTATATTGTATATTTCCCTTCATGCATGAAGGAGTTGAGCAAAAATTTCTGGTGAGAGGAACAGGAACAGGCAATTTTTTAATGTGGTGATACGTCTTTCTTATGTTTGTAATTGTTAACATCTTGCTGTTGTTGCACTGAATAGTGTATGATGCATATTCAGATCAGTAATAAATACGGCTGTGACATTTTTGAGTGTGAATGAGAATATAAGAGCCTTGCTTTTATTGTGTGTAGTGAATGTAACTGGATTTTGTTTGCTGTTAGGAAATTGTGATTTCTCTGTAAGTAGTGAAAAGACTATGCTGTTGGTCATAGGAGGTTTGTTTTTTAAAATTTATATTCTGTTGACCAAGTATGATACTGTTGTTGAGGTTTGAGTCTTGCAACTTGTACATAGATGTTCAGAGTGATTTGATGTGTGCTGAGTGTCTTGTACATTTGTGGAGAGCAGAACTTCCAAGACAGGGTAAATTGCTTGTAAAAGTTGTTTCCGATAAATGCAATTTTTGTATATGCATTATAAAAATTATTGTGATTTTTGAAAGCTGAAATTAAAGCCAGATGTAATTGAATGTTAAATACGTTCCATGAATCAGGTGTTTAAAAGAGTGAACTTTTATGCTGATTTATTCTGCTGAGCTGTGGGATTTTTCATTGTGATAATAAAATACTCTGAGAAGGTTTTGCTTGTTATACAATCCAACTCATGCACTATTCACACTTTAAAACACAATCACTTCAACATTTAAAACCAATAAAATGTTAAAAACGTGTTTGTAAGTATAAAACCCCTACACGTTTCGGTCTTTTTTCACGACCATCTTGAAGTGATTGTTTTAAAGTGTGAATAGTGCATGACTTGGATTGTATAACAAGTGTGGCAACATGCACGGTGCAACATTAAAGATCTGAGAAGGTTGTGTAGATAAATCACCTTGAGCAACTTGGTACTCATGTGCTCCCATTTGATGTTCCAAAGCTAGCTGCACTAGTGTGTGTTCCATTATTCCTTTAGCTGCAAGGTTTGTGTCCAGCAATGGAGCTGTAGCATCAACAATCAGGCAGCCAGTTTCTAATGTGTCAATATACGTATGATGTGTCTTTGTGTTGTGACATGTGTGAAAGTTGCCAATTTTTTCACTTGTAAATTGCAGTTAACATTTTCTAATAGGAGAGATCAGATATCTCACTTGTTAATAGAACTGAAATAATTCAGTCCTGGAAGTTCCAAGTCTCAAAACTGAACTTTGTCCCAGAGTCATTTCAGTCTGTTTGCATTTATTTTGTAAGTGGCTACTTCCAAAGAGATTTTACTGTCCAAATTTGTTAATCTTTTCTCTCTGTTAGCAAGACTGCATGCAGAATTTTCTTACAGGAAAACCTCGTGCATCAGTCCTTCAAAGTGGCAGGTGGTTAGGGTTGGGGGTGGATGAGGAATAAGTCAGGGTGTGAACAAGAATTAAGCCTGACAGGACTGTGACTGAAACCGGATATTCGAATTTGTTGTACTGAACAGGAAGAACATACAGTATCACATAAATCGCACCCCATGGAAAAAAAGGTCTATTTTTAGATGAAACTGTTGCAACCATACTTCAAAATAGGCTTAAATAAATGTGTATATTTTGTCATTTTATTGGTGCCCATCCGCAGGGTAAATTGGATTATGATATTTGAACACGAAATTTGACTTCTTTCCTTCGTGTCAAACCATGGACAAAACGATTTTAAATCTATTTGTCACTGATAAGAATAACTCATGGCATTTGGCAGAGAGGGCTAGAGCAAAAGTTGTATGCTAGGTAAGTGCGTAATCCGTGATATTACTTACGGAAGTAGCTAGATTGGGAAGACAGAATGTTTGTGTTGTGTTTACAAGTAAGTAATTGCGAAATCCCGTGCTGTTTAAAATACCAACAGTGGCTTTGAGGAAAGAACCGACATAATATTTTGAAGGTAAGGAAAACGTGACATTTTATGTATTAATATTTAATGTATCACGTGTATTTCATGTGTTTGTGAAAAGTACATGGCAGATCTTGAGTCGATGAAAAAGTTGCCGCACTACTGGAGAATAGTGCCGTCACGGGAATGGTGGATCCTTCGACGCGACTGAAGGAATTGCTTGTGAAGCGTGCTTATGTCCGTTGGAGACGGACAAAGGTTAGGAGTACTGGATAGTGTTTGTGTCACATTTAAGTGTTTCGTGTCTCATGTACACGGTGAAGTGTGCCGACTGGGCTACCGACTCGCCGGCCGCCATGTTGACATATTTTTCCATCTACATAAAATAACTGACACTACTGCAGCAACAGAATTTCGAAAATCATATAGTTTTGGCATAGAGAACATTAATGAAGTCTGAAGTACTTCTGCTTTTGTAGTTACAGGAACAGTTCTGCCATTTGCATTCAGTGTTAGGAATATGGTACACAGGGGTGTACTACATTAAGGGTCCTAAAGTTGCAAGTACGTTGTTTTCTTTCTATAAATTAACCAACAAAGACACAGTGTCTGCGGAAATTTCCCAATAGTCTGTGTTATTAAAACTCCATCATGTTTTAGCCCTTGAAGGGTCATTATCAAGGAGTCAGAACAGTTACACACACACACATTCATGTATAGGCATACATCAAATACAAATGTGCATATACACTGAAATTATATATGGCAATGCATGTGTAAGAGACGTCCATCTGACGTAGTCCCAGGTTCTGATGTCTGAAGTGTATACAAATTCATATTTTTTGGCGAATGTGTGATGACTGTGTTTCAGTGGTTATATTGTATAAATTCACAAGTGTGCCTTTTGGATATGTTTGTGTTCCAACAACGGATGGAGTGCCGAATCGCGGGAAAAAGATGGCTGCCGACGAAAGAGTGATCCGCGACAGCTTTATATCCGTGATGCTTGCGCGAGGCGGTGTGACGTAAGGGAAGTGACGCAGTAGCAGAGGACAGGCGAGCGTTCTTACCTGATGGGTACGGGGACAGGGAAGGGAGGCAGGTTCGCGGCGCACGGTGAATTATTTCGAAAATACAAACAGCATAAAACCTATCCAACCTTTGTCCGTAATTGCTGAGAATAAAGTGAACGGAAATGCATGTGTGTAAGAATGATACCTCGACCACTGCACTGCACCCTTCCCCCAGCATCGGACATCCATACGATTACTGCGGTACACACGGTATCCCCCGCAGGCATTGCTCGTACTCCTTGACCACTTATACTATTTTTAAACCATTATTATATCGTTAAACTAGATACTGCTGACCGCAAAAAATGGTAAGGTTACCGGTACACTGCAGGGACGCTACTGATCGCCGCGAAGAATTGGTAGTTGACAGAAAGTGTGTTGCACTGTGGGTAATGCATAAGAAACGCGGAGAATAAAGTGAACGAAAATGCATGGAAGTAAATTTTTTCAAAAATACAAATAGCACAACACCTCTCTAACCTTCGGACGTAATTGCTGAGAATGAAGTGAACGGAAATGCATGTGTGTAAAAATGAAAACCCGATTAAACGAGACGGAAGTGAATTATTTGAAAACTGCAAACAGCATAAAACCTATCTAACCTTTATCCGTCCTCATAATTTAAAATATACAAATATGAAACCGATCTAAACTTCATCCGTAGTGAAACCTTTGTCCGTGTTAAATCGCTCGCCGCCACGACTGCGGCGACACATGTGTCGGTTAGCGGCGAATCACTCTGTCGCCGGCAGCCATCTTTTTCCCGTGATTCTTCGGCACCGTACCCGTCTCGGGATTCCAATCCTTTGGCATCCTCTAGTAACCAGCGAAATTCACTCTAACCTGCAAAATTGTAATCCACATTCTTCCTGATCTATGCTTATGATTATAGACAACACATGACGTCCCCAGCTTTCACGTATTCCATTCTGATTAAAATAAACCCTAAGCACACGATATTACACTTTACTTCCACTCGCCTGTCTTAGTCACAGACACTGATCGTAAATGACAATATTAGAAACTCACTGATATTGGAATGTCAACCGATCCACGGGAATAAAACGCATGGATCAGAGTGCAGATTACAAAACAATGCTAATCCGTGGCAACGCGTCTACTAATGCTGCCATCCATTGACGCTATGCACTTGGGACATTGGCAAACAGCGCCTCTACCGGTACTCCCAAGTACTATGCATATTAAACTCGATGCACCATCGATTACTATTCGTGTAGCAGTACTTCTACAGAAAAAAAATCCTTTAGTCGTTACACAACTTCACTTCCGTGTTGATTTAATTTATTATATTGACCGATTTCATACAAATGTACAACGTTTATAGGGCATGTGCGGAAGGTGCTACAAGTGGAGTTTCAGGAAACTCCATAGAAGAAGTTGGTATACAGCCGAAAAGGTTATTTTCCCTGCAAGTACTTTACTCTTGACCTATCGCAACAAAAGTTGCACCTCATGTATGGTATTGGAGGAGAGTGCTACGTATGGATTTTCAGGAAGATGCTTCAAATGGAAGACCAGATACCACTGACAAGGCACTTCGTTCCTCATACAAAGAGCCCTTTACTTTAGACCGAGTGCAACCAAGCTTAGTCAGCTTGTGGAGCATGCACGGAGAGTGCAAGTTTTGGCGTTTCAGGAGAAGCCCTCGAATGGAAGCTGAGATACAGCCAAAGAGGTACTTCGTTCTTCAAGTAAACTGCCCGTGATTATTGACCGATCACAACCAGACTGATAACCTTTGCAGGGCGATCTTGGAGATCACCAAGTGTGGAGTTTTAGGAAAATTTCTCAAACGGAAGCCGAGATACAGCCGAGAATGGACTTTGTTCAGCAAGGAAAGTGGCCTTTGTTATTGACCCATTTGAACCAAACCAAGGTACATTGCTCTTCAAGTAGAGTGCCCTTGGTAACGAAAGTTACATCTTTCGTAGCGAATGTGTGTGGACTGCTAGATATGAATTTTCAGGAAAATGCCTCCAATAGGGGACGAGACATGACAGTGAATGTACATGGCTCTTCAGGTGTCCATAGTTATTATCCGATCGCAACCAGTTGGTTGCCAAAGTAGGGCTTCTGGCGAGGAATCACAATGACCGCCCCTAACGGAAATAATGAACATTAAGAAAATTACAACTATTTATCGAAATTTCTTGTAGTTCGGCCCAAGAATTTGAAATTCGTTATGCGGAAAATCAGTTTTTTTCATTCGAAATATTAATTTTGCTAACCGGGGCGGACGCACTAGTTGCTGCCCCCCGGGCTCTACCCCTGTAAACAGAACCCTCATATTGAGCACAGTTGTGAGAAAATGGCGGAGACTTCGGTGCTTCCGTAGAGTCGGTCCAGGGAGAGACTTCGTTTAAAGACTGAAGAGGAGGCAGCAGATTGCCCATCAAGGTGCATAAGTGGCAGGATGTAGAAAGCAGCTCAGATAAAGTGAAACTTCACGGAAGTTCAGTGGATTTACGTCCTGGCCGGACGTCTAGTGAGAAGCCCACTGACCTACGAGCCATGTTGCAGGGACAAGACGCGGACATGCTGCACTGCTCTTGGAGACCACTAGCTGACAACTGCTGGTCGGTCCCACCTGAGGTCAGGATGACAGTGGAAGGCGAGTCACAGCAGGAGTCTGCAGCAGCCATCAAGCGGCTGCCCACCGCAGCCTTGTAGGGTTACTAGCGGACTTCATCCAGACGGGGGTCGCCTGTGTGTTAGTTGCAGGAGTGAAGGACCAAGAGGTGAAGCAGCATCTCTGTATGGGTGGGGTACAGATCGCTTAACGAGGCACTCAGCCAGGTCCTCTGCCTATAAGCAGTGAGGACAGCAGCAACACTACCAGCCAGGCTGCCAGAAATTGGGAATAGAGTCTTCTGACGTAGTTGGAGAACCGTCTGCAGTGATTTCTGGGTCTTTTCCTTGTGTTAGGTTCATCTAGTTCTTAGGAGCGTTCGCAAAATTGCAAAAAGGGACTATTAGCTTCGTCGTGTCTGTCCGTCTGCATGCAACAACACGGCTCCCACTCGGGACGGATTTTCATGAAGTTTGACATTTGAGTATTTTTGGAAAATCTGTCCAGAAAATTCAGGTTTCATTAAAATATGACATGAATAACGGGTACTTTACGTGAAGACCTGTGTACATTTTTCATCATATCTCACTCACTCATTCACAGAATGAGAAATGTATCAGACAAAAGTTGTAGGTAAAATCAAAACACACATTTTATGTTCAATACATTTTCCCTGGAAATTGTGCCCTTTATGAGGTAGTGTGGAAAAATACCGTAGAGCCAAACAGCAATATAATACGGTGCATGTAAAATTGCATGGTGGATACCTAAGGAAACATACACACACACTCAGAATATGTAATGCTTGTGCTTTTTCCACGGTAACAGCGATTATGCAAACGCGCCTTGATGTTATATGAATAAGGCCTGTTTGATAAGCGTTTTAGCAGGTTTCTTCTCCAGAACTGACCAAATAGACCTCAGTCAGTTAACAAGTTTGTGCAAATGCCCCTTGTGCTTGGGGCTTTGAAAATTTAAATTGAAAGTTTCAGTCACACTTCTAACAGAACCACATACCTCGCACCATAAAAAAATACGCAGTTCAACGCATTTCAACTGTTGTGTCACCAATTCTAGGGGAAATTGCTGTTAGTACTTGGCGTTGAATCGTGTTGCCACTACTGGGTGATGGGACGGGACACCCGCATTCAGCTTCGTCACTGAGTGCACTGCATAATTCAGACAACTAACAAAGAAACTGTCTGCTAAAGAGTATGTTCCAGACACGAGCGGCTTCGGTGGTCTAGAGGTAGCGTGCTGGCCTTTGGTATCCAAGTTCGCGGGTTCACACCCGGCCGAAGCCGTCAGATTTTTAGGGCGAAAAAATCCTCAGCACGCCTTCCTTCGGAGGGGAAGTAAAGCCATCGGCCCCATGTCGTAGCTTTACAGTATGTAAAGGATCCCTAAATGTAACGTGTAAGTCGGCATTTAGGGAAAATGACCAGACATTTCTCGCCCACAGTTCCACCTTCCGCTGCCGGGTGCTCTCGTGTGGTGACAGTAAACACATTTCTGTAGAATTTGGATCCTTGCTTACCGTGTTCCCTGTTGCTGAAAATGTGTCATTTGCAGAGTGCATTGAACCACATACGCACGATAAAATGAATAAACCACATTGTATTGATTCACATTACAGTAATTATATTTCAGTCTGTACAAAAGTCAGTTATAAAATATTTCCCATCATGTAGTATGGTGTATAGTGACAAAGGTGCCAAATATAAATAACAGGAAACACATTCATTGTACCATATGATATCTCCACTACAGATCAGCACACACAGGTCACGTTCATCTGGGAAGGTTACGGGAATAAATACAGCGATACATACATGTGTGTGTTCGTGTGTGTGTGTGTGTGTGTTCGTGTGTATTCACCACACAGAAGAAATAACAGATGAAAACTATTATAGCCTTTAACTAGACTGCAACAAAAATCGTGGAACAAATCTTGCATTTGAGCGTTTCTGCTGTAATTTCTTCTCTGTTTGTTTTAATGAATTCTGAACACAATTTTGGCTGATAGTGAGCTTGTATTAGTAGTGTGCTAAGCCTGAATTTCTTGTTATATTTATTACTGTCTTTCATTGTTATGCTGTGCGGTCACTACAACTAAAATCTAATTAAGCGAACACTGAACCAGTCATTCATGTGTCCAGGGAATGATTCAGCAATACTGTGAAACTGAATATGGTATGGTCATGTACATAAAAATTCATGCACTCAAACTGGTTAACTTGGTAGGAGCTACCTGAATTCCGAATACATGTCCTTCAACAAAGATACAGCTATTATTCCAATAAATCAACCAACCAGATGCAACAATTTCTCAAGTTTTATTACTTGACGTTTATGTGTGGCTCAACATGTTTCGGGCGTCCTCACGCCCATCATCAGGAGCTCAACAACTGCGGTAACAGCCTCTGGTTTTACCTTCGGAGCGTGGTGGTAGCAGTGCTGG
>Ga0268261_10003741_pt1 | contig 11241 bp, 8 predicted proteins | sample TergutNc150P1_FD_190353 | JGI IMG/M metagenome (GOLD analysis project Ga0268261, IMG submission 190353) | Nasutitermes corniger P1 segment gut microbial community from laboratory colony in Florida, USA - Nc150 P1 (SPAdes) (version 2) | ecosystem: Host-associated > Arthropoda: Insects > Digestive... | reverse complement strand
AGGCGAGCGGCAGGGCCGCTCGCCTGCTGAGATCGTGGGTTCGAATCCCACCGGGGGCATGGATATTTGTCTGTTGTGAGTGTCGTGTGTTGTCGGGTAGAAGTCTCTGTGACGAGCTGATCACTCGCCCATAGGAGTCCTACCGACTGTGCTGCGTCGTTGTGTGTGATCTAGAAACATCAAGAATGGGTGCTCCATATATATATGACATTAGTCGCCTAAGGGTTAAACTACTTCCATAGCAGGCTATTAGTTGGTGGAAATAAGTAAGCACTTTATGAACGAAGTGCTTGTTAAACTGGCTTTAAAAAAAATACAATATATGCTTCTAAAATTCTAGGTGTCATGACAAATTATCTAGATGCCATGACAACCTGGTACCCAGGATTTGCCCTAGTCCTGGCTTAGCCCACAATGTATCCACATATCTCATATCAAACTTAAACAAATGTAACATACAAAAGCAGAAACCTGACCTGTTCGAGTTCACTGCGACTCAGTGGATGTTTAGGATGCAAATCACCTGCCTCTGCACCAGATGGAAACAACTGTCTGATGCAAGGGCTACGGCCCTTGATGGCATTATTCCGTCCTTCAGTGACCTCTACACTACCGGACTCATGCACTGGTGGGATGTTAGGAACGCAGCTGGGAGCAAAGTCCGCTTCTGCCCTCTGGAGGACATGATTCACAGTAACCGGTAATGACACAGTTCCTGAAGCTGCTACACTGGACGTCGTTCCGGGATATGTAGAGGAATGACATGAAACTGCACTATTAGCATTACAAGTATCAACTCTGATTGCAGTAGCTTCTTCACCAGAATTACTGTTGTGTTTCTGTAATTTGTCCAGCTGTGGTGGGACTAACACTTCAGGAGGCTGATGTGATGAATCTACTGGGAGATACCTTTCTATACTGTTTGAATCAGAAAAAATCACAGAATTGCAGTTTTGTAGAGGGTTCTGAGGGACTTCTTCCACTGACATAGTCTCATGACTAGATTCGTGCAAATGTGCTGTCATATCATTTGACGCTTCATCTTCCATTGAGTCTTTATACAAACCATTACCAGTTACAGTCTGTCCCTTCTCTGTTGAAGCTGAAGTAATTGTCAGAAATCTTTCCAAATTTGTATCCAACAAAATACATTTATCAGTCACATCACACACTGGTGTAACTGAAGTGCCTGCATTTTCAAATGATAAACTTTTACTGGATAAACCAGAAGGAAATGGATTTATGGAAGAATTCAAATTTCCATTTTCATGATCTGCCGAATACTCACATGACGGTGTCTGTTGTGCCAGCGGTGTCTGAGAATCTGATGCACAGACTGCTGTAGAATAAACTTTGCGGATTTCAAGCACAAGTTCCTCCTGCTGCTGAAGAAAGGCCTCACGCAACTTTTCTTGTTCCAGTCGCTGTTTTGCTAACAGGTCGGCCATTTGTTGATGGTGCTCAGACTGCATGTGTAGGATTAATCGTCGTATATCCTGCTGAGAGGATAAAGGCACATACTCGAAGTCACTAATTTTCTTTAAGTTGTCCTGAGATGCTGCAGGTAAGTTTGCCATGGGTAAATTCTTCATAGGAGTCTTTGCTGGGGATTTATTCTGACATGTCCTTGACCTGTTACTAGATTGTTTGGTAGGTGTTGAAAGAATGCTACACTTGGAACTGTCTTTATTTTTTATTTGAGCTGAAGGCTGTAGAAAAGTTTTCAATGTGTTTTTGGGTGAAACTGATGGTAGACCATCCGACAGTGCAGATGGTGTGGAATGCTTGGCAGATCTTGATGTGTTACTAGCAGGTGATTTCTTTTGAGATGTCCTTGACCTGTTAGTTACTACGGTAGCTCTGGAAGAAATACTGGCTATACAACTGCCTTTATTTTGCCTTGGAGTTGACAGTTGTGGAAATGTTTTCACAGACTCTACGGATATTGCTAATGGCAGAGAATCCAGAGATGCAAATGGTGTCAGAACCTTGATGGGACTCGATGCATTACTAGCAGGTAAAGAGGAAATGTAATGGTCTTGACCACCAGCCAAGAAAGCACACCTGGAGGAAATGGTATCATCACAGCTTATTTTGTTATTTGGTTTGTCTTTCTGGTTGAGTACTGCAAATAATGAATTACCTTTCTTCCTGTCCGGTTTCCATTTACTTTTTGCCTTTGCTAGATCCCAAGCTTTCCTACATGGTTTTGGAGATAAGTTCAAACTCCCAGTCATATCATAAATGGAATTTTGTTCTTTCTGCATCTCTATGTGAGCCACAAGCAAGGGACTTGGTACATCTAAAGTGTACGAGTTCTGACGCACGAGCCTTGGACGTGGTGTCTCTGGTTTCAGAATGTCCCACCCACTCACTGCATTCAAACTCTTCTCAGTGCTATCAGCTTCTTGACTACGTCTACTGACCAGACTAGCAGGGGTGTCCAAGTCATCATGTCCATGTACAGACTTGTTACACTGAAGCTTTAGTTTAGGCACACTAAGGCACTTAGCTGGCTTTGCTACAAGACAATTCACATTTTCACAAGTTGTATGGGAATTCTTAGTTGGACATACTGCACATTCTACATTCACGGGATAACTACCTCTCAAATCATCAGATGAATCATTTTGTACAACAAACTTTTCAACAACACAGACATTATCTTGCCTTGAAGTAGTTCCCATTGTGTTATTAACAATGTTCTGAACGGTGTCTTGTGCTTTATCACCAATTAAAGAACTATGGCATGAAATCAAAGTTGATTCACTGCAACTTGCTGATTGTAAATTTTGACCACCAACACTATTTTCAGACAGTGAAGGGCTATGCCATGCTGCCATGCTAGATGTATTATTATGAATATCTTGCCCTGACAACTTGCTACTATAAGCTGCAAAATCTTGGCCAGGCGATCCGCTGTCACTGCTCCCTGTGATGTTCATGTAATGATTGAGGTCTGTGCTGGACGTCATGGCGACCGAACTCACGCTGTCTTCCAGATTTTCTTGTGTTAACAGATGAGGCACGTCGTTGGTAACATCTGGAAACTCTGTGTGTCCTGGAGAACTATGTACTGATGAGACGTACTTGTTCATTAGAATGTTCCTGTCAGACCTCAAACTATTTAACCTTACACAGTCATCACTGCAGCAATATTCATATGGTAATCCCTTAGAGATATCCAGACTTTCTTCACAGATTTTCCCAGGTTCATTTACATTATTACCTTCATGTGTTTCCTTGCTGAGGTGAGGAATGTTCTGCATGGGTACGTTCAGGTTAGCCGCCTTCTGACTATGCAAAGGGAATGTACTGTTTACTTCTGGTTGGAGTTTAACGGGTTCAAGTGGATTTTTGGAATGATTTTCATCTTGAGACATACATTCTTTATCATTTACAAATTCAGTTCTTGATTCTAAGGCACCATTAATGGCCCCACATTTCTGTCCATTATCATCAGTATCACTAACAACAGACGTTGATTCATGGTTAACATTGTGCGTAACTGGCATTATGAAACTGTGATGACTGCCATTCTTATCCAAGCTGTGATCAGCATTTTCTACCATGTTTATATTTACATCACTGTCAGTTACAACCCGTTTTGTTTCCTGCTGATTACCACTCACACTACTGACAATCCCCTGACATGTTTTCAATACCATGTCACATTCATTATTAGTATTACCATTATGTATCTTCTTCCATGGTCTGAATCCAGTATAATTTGGACTAAAAATATTTTTGGTAAGAGTGAACCTAGAGTCCTGCTGCACATTCTCCAAACAACATATGTCATGATCTGTAATGTCATCATTTACCAGAACACCTTCACTGTTACTGTCCTGGACTGAAGAATCTTTGTTTTCTGAACACAAACCCTCTTTTCTTTCAGCATCAATTGTTATGCACTGGCCAACATTTTCCACTTCACTGCTACAGTTTTGATATATTATATCCTGCTGAATTGGGTCCAAAACCAATATTGGACTATGCTCCACAGTGTACTGTTGGAAGCTTTCCAACATGCTGGCTGACTTTGACCTTACATCTGCAGTTCTAAGAATTCTCTTTTCTAATTCATTGGACGGCATCAGTTTCTTGATTACTGCACTGGTTAATGAGGCACTCTCCCCTGATGGGATCAATGTAGGGTCCATTTCACTAGTCCAATTATCATCAACTATGGTACTGATACTAAAATGATGGTTACTTGAAGCATGTTCAGTGCCTGATAGCAACGTAATACTGCTGTCCTCCATGATACTCTCATTGCTCCAGTTCTTCCTTGTCGAACCCTGAAGTCGAGCTTCCAAAGCCATAGCCAACTGCTTGTAGTGGCACATCTCTGCTCGTCGCTGAGGAGTCATCTGTCAACAAGTACACTAAAACAGTAAGTAAATTAAGTCATAGACTTATGGAACAGAAGGGGAAAGATCCATCTTTTAAAGACTTCTTTACTTTAAAGCCAAAGCCACATCCATTTAATGCAAACAATTTTTAAAATTGAGGCTCTGTCAACTGAATCGTGTAAATTCTATGTTTCTCATCTTGTTGTGTTAGTTGTAACAAATATGGATTTAAATACCATCAGACACAACTGATGTATCTTATATACTTTAGCAATACAGTGTATAACATACATTAATTTTGTTTGATGGTATCTGAAACCTTATTTGAGTCACAGTACTACCAATATGTCACAGATACAGTATTGGAAAATCAACTACTCAATTACAGAACTGAATCATGGCGATACAATCATGTAGATTTAGTACATGGATACTGCCAGTGGTGCATCTCTTTTTAGAATAATTTCAGTTTCCAAGGTCTGATTAGATGTATTTTATGAGTGAGTACCCAGTGCAGTTGAGCAAGTTCAAACACATTAAACAAACTGTGTTGTCAATACAAGACTTGGAAATAACAAAGCAAACTGAGATGTGAAGGAATTACAGTATAACTGCATAACAATCACTAAACAATATCACACATGTGGAAACTGACATACAAACACGTATTTGTAAGTGAAAGGTTGTAATTCTGTAGCAGAGATACCCTGTACCTATAGAGAAACAGTAAAGGAGTTCATAGGAGATAATAAAAATAATTCTCACCAAGAATGAAACATGATTTTCAACAAAAAACTTTCTTTAAAATTGTGAAAATAAATGTTGACCACACATAGACACCAGTGAAACAAAAGATGTCTAAACTCACTCCAAAATTGTTGGTGTTATTCTTTGAATTGCACAAGTAATTTGGGTTTTCAGGTTCTGAAGCTGACCCAGATTGGGTTATGAATAGTTACTTCCATCTCAATACAACATTTTGCCAGTGAAGTCTGGAATACAGTGTTATACTACTTGGTTGTACTGCATGTTATGATTATCACATCTCATCACATCGTTCAACACCATTTTGCTGTTTCAAATTCCTTTGATATTCTAGCACAACACCTAAAATTTTATAATGTTCTTGTGTTGGAGGATAGCCTACAATGGTAAAATCTAAGTTATGTTACATGACCAAAGGGGCATGAAGGGGGCAGACCTTAATGTAGATATATTCCCAAGAAAAAGTTACAGAGAAAAGAAATCTAAATCCAGTGGTTTTATTTCGTCTTTTAACAAAAAAAATTTGCACAGGTCTAATTATGTAAGACTTATATCCAATTATGCCACTTTATTGTTATAAAGATTTGTATACATCAGACTTGATATCCTGTAGGCAAGTAGTGCTTTTCACTGAAGCAATAAATATTAATACTAACATAGCCATACTGAAAGCTTATATTTTCAGTTGCCTGTTTCTATAAAACCCTCACCCCACCCTACCTCACAAAAAATGGAAATGCATAAATGTCCGCAAACTGTCAGTATACATCACACATTGCAATATCACTGGCAATCTGCATGAAAACACTATTATTGGTTGCAGCTTATTTAACGACGTTATTAGTAATTCAGACTACACAATGTGGACTGAAACATTTTTCATTTGACAATTTGTGAATGTTAAGATTGGTTTCATTCGGAACTCACCAGTGGAGGAAGAATAGGTTTCCCATTTATCTTAATACAGGACACATACGTTTCACTCCAGTAAGACGTTTTATTCATGGCGAAAACATACAGTACCGTCAATAAAGCTCTATACCACTTTAACACAATATAAAATGTAATTTTTTACTTGAACCTTTTCCACTTTCTTCCGAAAAGTAACGATTTCAATACAGGGAGTGAAATATGTCAAGAATGTTGCTGTGATTACGACGAAACTCATATAACAAACTACAACGTGACGAAACAGACTACACATTTAAGCCTCCGTTGTAACGGACACATCTCCTCCCTTATAAACAATCCAAACTTTTCAAACAGGGCGCCTTCATAAATTTTGAAATTCCATCCCTGGCCAGAGAATAAGAGCGAGAATCACTAGCATCAACAAAATTTCATTTGATAACTAACTTGAAAGCGCACACTGTGCAAATTCGGGTTTTCTTTCTGTATTCGTTCACAGATCGACATCACTCCTCCTGTATGTTAAAACGGCATCCGGTCGCCGGTGCTATTGTCCACATGCAAAGAACCTCCACCTGCCTCCTGAGATATTTTTGTAACTCTGATGAATACGTGGGTAATTACCACGTGGGAAATATGCATTTCTAGCTTTGCCTGAACACGCCAGTGCTGCTAACTGTCGTCATCCATTTACTGGTGTTCAGTGGATCGACCACGAAAGACCGCTCTAAATATTATTCTTCTATGCCTCACCATGTTAACACGTCAGTCTGGTGCCATTCATCGACACTATTCTCTCGTGGGCCGTCTGGCAGTTATTCTAAGGATAAGACCGACGGCCATGCCAGACGCGACGATATCACTACAAACGGCAAGACTGTCGACTACAACTACCCAAATTCCACAGACATAACTTTCCTGGTCGCTAACATATCTTCCGTTCTGTATACACTAACACAATTTATGACATATTTCGCCCGCGATTTTGACCATCTGCAGGCCAACAAGAATTAAATTATAATTATTACGTGATATATGTATTTGCATTTAATCTTACCTGAAATACTGCGACGTTACTTCGTTGAAATGCGCTACTCATTATAGACAAATGCTTTTTATTATAACTGCACTCTCTGACACTTATTTAACAGAACTAGCAGAGTTATTCTGCACTGTACCTGTACAATTACATTTAATACCCGCAAGCCCAGTACATAAAGAATATTTCACCCTGTAAGAACAATCCCTCCTCCCCACTCATATCTCTGGTCACATTTCCTGCAACTTTCTCACATAACAAATACATTCATTTCTTCCCAAACACTACAGAATTCACACAACCCAGATTAAGTAACCATGAAGATGAAGGCAGTACTTTTCTCAGAAATGTGGGAACATACACCTACCACACAGAATAAAAAGCCAAAATACCACCAACTGGAACATGCTTTTATACACACAATTCAGACAACTGCCCCATAAACATTTTATGTTTGGAGAAAGAATGATATAATGGCATGTCAGCTGCTGAATATCTACTAATGTTTCAGTGGAGTTTGCTGCCTCCTTGCCCAGAGTCCAAGTGGTCCACGAAGTAGTCTCTCTTTAGCTGTGGCCCAGTTCAATGCCTAAGGTAGCTCGTCACATACACTCGAGCAAAGCTTAAAATAAGGGGAGGGGGGATGATGATCAACATGCATCAACCTTCAATTTTTAGGAAAATATCAATAAAGAACGTGTTTCATTTTGTACACTATTATAAATTGACACCAAACTTTTCACGTGCTGAATTATGTTATTTCCACCTCACATTCAAGTAAATACATGTTCACATGAAAAAATTACCAACTTTTGCTTTCAAGTAGATGACACACAGTACACAGTTGCGCAGGTGCCACTCATATGCTTACATCCTGCTAATTTATTTACCTGGATTCCTTTATACCTCTGCTGAAGACTCTGCTACATGCAAAACTGGGCTCATCCTTAACAAAGGGTAAATCTATGCGTCATTTCAGGCTTGTGCCACGAAATAGCTGAGAACTGCGCTCTACCTGGGTTATTACGTAACAAGTAGTGGTAATCTCTTACGATGTTTTGGGATAACCTATCGGTTGCATCCTCGGGGTTCAAGACTCCTGAGGATGGGATCAATAGGTAGTCCCCAAATGTCGCTAAGAAATTACCATTACTTGCTATGTAATAACACAGAAGAGCGCAGCTCTCAGCTTCAATGGGTAAACCTGGCAGTCATCTTCATCATGGTAGGTACAGATGATAATCAGTTGGATAAAGAAAATTTTATGCAAAACAGGGCACAACAAATTTCACACAATAGAAATAAAGTCATAAAATATGTTATGGTTAACAATTTTAATAATATATATCACAATAGGAGTATTAAAACTTTGGTACCACAGATACATAGATTGTAGAATTGTGCATTTGTTGATGTTACAAAAGTTTTAATATGTCATAACGCACAGAATGAATGATGTACAAATGGTAACAGGAAATTTAAAATTTTATTTTGAGTCACTGGTATGTGCAAACCTTGTGTATCAACTATATGACACACAAAAATTAAACATGTTACTTTACACATATTCACACACACACATACACACACACACACACACACATGCACACACAAAGCATGTGTGTGTGTGTGTGTGTGTGTGTGTGTGTGTGTGCGCGCTTGAACACATGTACTACTTCTGCACAGAAATTATTTCCATTGTAGGCATAAAAAATAAATGCACAGAAAAAATATTATGAACATATCAGATGCATAAAGACACAGAAATAATGTAAGAAATATTTAAACTCAACTTTAAAAATACAAAAATTCATGCTAAATCCTCTCATACTTCTGCAGGTCAGGGTTCTCTTTCTCCAGGTCACTCTGGTGAGGCCTGAACCTATCCAACCACTGTAAGTAACTGTAGTGGATTCTTCAAGTTCATAATTTGAAAAATCAAAGTGGGCACTGCTAAATACTGACCATTACAAAGTCAAAATGATTTTTACTACAATATCACAGAAATGGCAAAATACTGTATAAATACATAAAAATTATAAAATTAAATTAGTCCGTATTCCAAGTCACGGTTGTTGAATGGAACCTGAAAAAGAAGCAACTGATGAGATAAACATATAAAATTATACAACACGGGATACAAATCTAGTTAGTATGGCAGGCTTGTGTTTGGCATACTCATGGTTAGAGTGCAGTGAGCAAGCAGTTACAGAATTATTTAACTGAGGTTTTGAAACCCAATACGACTCCAATCAGAAGGTAAAACCCCCTGGAATGAGACCAGAGAAGCAAGACAGGTGAAAGACATAACAACATGCTGTCAAAATGACCATGAAGAGATTTGGAAGTTCTCACAGTAATGTTGATGAAGACTTGAATCTTGAGATCAGCAAGCTAACTCCATAGAGCAGGGTCCTTCTTGAGAAGCTAAACAGTCCTCAGCTGGTCAAGAAATTCCCCACATTTTACGGAACCTGAAGGTTCATTACCGCATTCACAAGAGCCCGCCACCTGTCCCTATCCTCAGCCAGATCAATCCAGACCATGCCTACCCCATTCCACTTCTTGAAGATCCATCTTACCATCTGACATTCACAGAACCATTCATTGTGATATATTCTTATGATAAAAGCCAACAAGATTCACTATTTCTCAACTTTTTTTTTTTTGCTAAAGTTCTTTATCAAAATAAAGTTGAGAAATAGTGCATCTTGTTGGCTTTTATTCTAAGAATACATCTTACCATTATTCTCCCATCTATGCCTAGGTCTCTCAAGTGGTTCTTTCCCCTAGGTTTCCCCACCAAAATCCTATATGCACCTCTCCTCTCTTCCATATGTGCTACATGCCCTGCCCCTCTCATTCTCCTCGATTTGATCACCCAAACAATATTAGGTGAGCAGTACAGATCATTAAGCTTGCTGTTATGTAGTCTTCTCCACTCTCCTGTTACCTCATCCCTCTCAGGCCCAAATACCCTCCTCATCATCCTGTTCTCAAACATCCTCAGCCTACGTTCCTTGCTCAATGTAAGCAACCAAGTTTCACACCAGGCAAAATTACACTTTGGTATATTTTAATCTTTATATTTTTGGACAGCAAGCTGGATGACAGAAGACTTTGCACCATATGACAGCAAGCAATTCATGACTTCACTCTGTACTCAGTCTCTTCATGAATGGAATTTTGATTCAGGTGGGCTGTTCCCAAATACCTGAACTGTTCCACCCTTTCAAAGGACACATTATCAATCTTTATATTGTGATTTTGTTCTGCATTCTGTTCTGGAGACATGACCACACACCTGTTTTCTAAGCATTTACTCCTACACCAATCTCCTGACTAGTGACTACTAAAACTGCTGTGTTTTTCTTTATAGTGTGTATGCTTCTGCCCAATATATTGGCATCATCAGCATAAACTAGAGGCTGATGTGTAACATTTAATTTCAAGCCCTCCTGGTTGACCTGAACCCTCCTAACGGCATATTCAAAAGCAAATTTGAAAAGCAACAGCGACAAAGCATCTTCTTGTTTCAAACCATTCTTAACAAGAAACATGTCAGACAAATGTTTGCCTACCCCAACTCCATTATCTTTCTCATTCAGACACATTTTTAGTAGCCTTACCAGTTTCATGGAGAAACCAAACTCAATGAGAATATTACACAAGACCTCTCTCCTCAGTGAATCATAAGCTTTCTTGAAGTTTATTAAGAGCTGGTGCACTTATTGCATTCCCTTTTTTTCTCAAGTATTTGGTGGATGCAGAACGTATATGATCGGTAGTTGACCTATCACACCGAAATCCACACTGACGATCCCCTGATAATTTCCTTGCATATGGAGTTAACCTTTACAGCTGAATGTTGGATAAAATTTTTTATGTAGGTGATAAAAGTGATATGCATCTACAATTACTACAGCCACTTTTATCACCCTTCTTATAAACAGGTACAATGACAGACTCCTTCTACTGCTCAGCAATTCCTCTTTATTTCAAATACAATTACTAAGTTTACCGATCTCAGCACAAAATGTTCTACCTCCTGCTTTAACCCTTAGGTGACTAATGTCATATATATATGGAGCACCCATTCTTGATGTTTCTAGATCACACACAACGACGCAGCACAGTCGGTAGGACTCCTCTGGACGAGTGATCAGCTCGTCG
>Ga0268261_10003740_pt1 | contig 11241 bp, 8 predicted proteins | sample TergutNc150P1_FD_190353 | JGI IMG/M metagenome (GOLD analysis project Ga0268261, IMG submission 190353) | Nasutitermes corniger P1 segment gut microbial community from laboratory colony in Florida, USA - Nc150 P1 (SPAdes) (version 2) | ecosystem: Host-associated > Arthropoda: Insects > Digestive... | reverse complement strand
ATATTTGTCTGTTGTGAGTGTCGTGTGTTGTCAGGTAGAGGTCTCTGCAACGAGCTGATCACTCGTCCAGAGGAGTCCTACCGACTGTGCTGCGTCGTTGTGTGTGATCTAGAAACATCAAGAATGGGTGCTCCATATATATATGACATTAGTCACCTAAGGGTTAAACTACTGAATGCATTATGTACAGCTTTAGTTGAACTATTATGTACTGTTGTGGAAGTTTTGTGGTTTTGATCAACATGTTTGCCTTTTATGTATTTATTAATTTATTTGTTTTATGCTTTATTTAATTGTGATATGAACATCACAGGTTATATAATGATAAATAATGGGGTGACTGATAAATAAGGAATTGGAAAGGCTATGGAAGTAAGCAGTTGTGGCTAGTTTTAAGCACTGTCTTGGCATTTGCTTAGGCTATGTGAAGAAAACCATGGAAAACATCACGTCATGATAGTCAATGTCCCAATCAAGATTCGAGTCAGACACTGTTCTAATACAAGTAGAAGTGTTAATGTTGAGTCACCATACTTATTATCACATTTTGGTTTACTATAATTGCTTTTCTACTAGTAACATATGGGGAAGAAATAAAGTGAGCATACTGATATGAAACGAAATAGACTGTAACTTTTATGCATATGTACTTGTAGGGACGCATTTGTAGTGTCAATAGCAAACACACTGACAGCCATTTTGGCTGGCTTTGTGGTGTTTGCCATACTGGGCTTCCTAGCCAAGGAGAGTGGTGTGTCTGTGAAGGAGGTTGTCTCATCCGGACCTGGCCTTGCCTTCATTACTTATCCAGAAGCTCTGCTACGCATGCCTCTACCCCAGCTTTGGGCTATCCTGTTCTTTATTATGCTCTTCACTCTCGGCACTGGAAGCCAGGTACAACTGAAAATACATTTATCTAATCAACAAATACTTTATATTATGTACTTAGTGTATCATCAGTTATAAAAACCACAATGTGCTGAAATATTAGATCCCATGATTGATGAGTCAGAACAATGATCATCTATGACCTGAATAAGTAAAAGCCAATGGTGACTGTCCTGACACTTACATGTTAACAGAGTGGGTTATGTAGCTTCATTCACAGGCCAGCAGTTGCGGAAACACATACTCAGCTCGTTCTGATTGGCAGTCTGAGACAATGAGAATAGCTCTGTCTATCAGGCCTGGTTGTTTTCCCCACACCTTTGCTTGAGGATATAACATAACCCATCTCCAAAGCATGTATTATATTCATTTACATTTTTAAACACTGGATGATGGAAATGTCTAAAATGCAAATAGTGTTCAACATATATAGTGTGTTTGTAGAAGAAGAAACTACTATTAAGGCAGTTGGCTCAGTGGTGATGGGCTTAAATTGTTCTATTGAATAGCATGGCAGTAATAGGTTTAACAGTAGCAGATGATGGACTAATAGCACATGATATACCAGTTTGCAGGAGTTGAAGCAATCAACACAGCAATCATTGATCAGTGGCCATCCCTCTGCAAACAAAAACAGTGGGTGGCAGCAAGTACATGTGCAGCATGCTTTGTCCTTGCTCTGCCCATGTGCTGCAGTGGGGGTGTCTACCTCTTCACCCTCCTGGACTGGAACACTGCTTCCTGGGCCATCCTCATTATTGGGTTTGCCGAAGTTGCTCTTGTTGGCTGGGTTTATGGTATGTGTCAAGTATGGTGTTACTGACGTGCCCATTGGGCAGTCTGACTGATCTTTGTGTATAGACGGAATATGATGCTGACACATCAGACGGTCTGTAAAAGCTGTCCTTTCTCAGCAGAGTATAGGCACATTTCAAATTAAATCTTTCAGTTTTTTTAGGCACTTTCACAAAATTGTGAGAAGCAAATGTTAGTTTCATCATGCCCGTCTGTCTGTCCGTCCATCCATATGGAATAACTTGGCTTTCACTGGACAGATTTTCAGTAAATTTGGTATTTGCATATTTTTTGAAAATCTGTCATAAAATTCAAGTTTCATTAAAATCTGACAAGAATAATGTTACTTTACTTGGAGACCAAAATGCATTTTTTATCATATCTCACTCACTTCTTCTCAGAATAAGAAATGTTTTAGACAAATTTGTAGAAAAAATTAAAACACAATTTTATCTTCAGTAACTTCCAAAAATTGTGCCATTTATAAGAGAATGTGAAAAATGTGACAGAAACAGAGAAGCAACAGATGACAATATAATACAGCACAGAAAATATGCCCTTTTCATGTCAGATAACTAAGGAAAGAATACATACACACTCAGAATATCCATGGAAACGTGATTGCATGAACGTGCCTTGGGGTTACAGTATAGGTACATTGCCTGTGTTGTTAGAAATAGTGGTGTTTGGAAGTCTGTCTCATAACCTCAGTACTCTAAAACTGCTTCAATTGACTTCAGGAATTTATTTACACCATTCTCTGCAGCAAAACTGCATTATTGTGGATATGGCATTTATATCATTACATTACTTGTATTGTTCAATTTGCGGTGTCCCTAACTGGGATTGAACATAATGTAAAACGTATTTTCATTGTGACAATGGATTTCAGGTTGTGGATGTTTTCTTGATAATATAAGCGAAATGAGCATGCGTCTATCGAAGTTCACAAGAGTTTACTGGAGCATTTCTTGGACAGTGCTGGCCCCAGCGTTTCTCCTAGTAAGTTCCATAGTGTTCCTACTGTAGACAGACATTGTTTATAGTTCTGTTACCTGTTTCAACTTTTTTTCTACCCCTGAACTGCATTGAATGTTTTTTTTCTTTTGCCTTAAAGTACTTGCTTGTCTAACCACAGCACATTGAAGTTTACATCTGTGTTAAAAGATGTAACATCCATGAACAAAAATAAGTACTAAGAATTAATAAATTATTCACTTCTACATGAAACACTATTCACAAATATTGTTTTATTATGGAAACAATCAGAAACAACACATGTTCTGTTCTAGTTTTGGTGTATGAAATTTATCATAATCACTTCTGTTGGTATTTATTAATGCATATACACAGGAAAAGCACTAAACTAGCTGTTAGAAACTGGTGCCACCTGTGAACTATGTACTCAATTACCTCTCCACCCTCCCTTCCCCAGGTATAGACTGTAGCTACAGTTGTAATGAACAAGGAAATATTTGACTGCCCACTTAACATGCTGTCATAGGCAGCCACCTTGTGTGCCTGTATGAATGGGCTGCCCCTGGATATAGAGGAGGATAAAATTAATCCTTTCCAATCCAATTTTTCTGCCAACCGCATACTCCCCAGCTCTTATTTGTTTTGGGCGGGAAAGAGGTTGGTGGATTACTTGTGCTTATCCTACAGTTTTAAAAGAGAAAAACACAGAGAAACAGAAAGAGTACAACCTGCGCTATTTGTTGGTTAAACCCCATACTACATGAGGAAAAGCGTCGGACAAGTTCTGACGGCAGGTGAACAAACGCAACAAAAACCGTGTTGGACGTCTTCCGACATCGGAGCGGAACAGGAAAACCATACTGTCAGACGAGGTCCGACATAGGATCGGAAAGGGTTAAGTAGATTCATGAGAATGTGCACTTATTGAATTGGGCTAGGATAGAACACACCAGGATATTCTTTTGACTTCACCTTGTGGTTTTTAGCTATGTTCATGTGTTATAAAGTTTTTCCATTGTTTCAGATTACATTGTTGTCACCATCTTCAGGGTGGATAGGTCTAGCAATGGCAGCAAGTGTGAAGCATGTTGCTATCTGATGGGAATGGGATGTGGTTAAAAGCATGCCTGATAGCAGGTATAAGGGTGAAGGTGTGGAGGGAGGAAAGGGATAATGTAATTAAGAAGAAATTTTGGATGAAGAATGTTATTTTATGTTCTGTTTTCCATGCAGCTCGGTATAATCTTTGTAAATAACCAACTTGACACACAATTCTTTTTCATGTATGTTTATTTCTATTCTCTACATGTTTTGGGCAGCCATGTGCCCATCATCAGGAGAATTAATTGTATCAATATGACATCTTGTGTATGTCACTCTGTATAGATGACCGTTTGGTGTGCAGTTATGGATGAGTCATCCCTACCTGCATGCCAAACGGTCATATATACAGAGTGATATATACCAGATGTCGTATTGATACAATTAATTCTCCTGATGATGGGCGCATGACTGTCCAAAACATGTAGAGAACAGAAATAAGCATACATGAAAAAGAACTGTGCCTCAAGTTGGTTATTTAGAAAGAAGAATGTTATGTCCATTTCAAGACATCCTCCTTCCACCCCAGTCAACTCAAGATGGTGACAAGAGTGTATGCCATTTGAACAACTTTACCAGATGATATGACTAAACCCTGAAAGCTGAAATCTCACATTAGACACAATCTGTGAAAACAGAAGGATAAGAAATGCAATAAAGAAGTAATATCCATCTTCAGATATATTTGTTGAGTAAAGGGAGTGGAAGATACAATTGGAAAGGTCAATGCGGAAAATTTTATTAAGACATGAATTGGATTGAATTCAGTTGTGCATTTTTGTGGTAGCAATGATAAGATTCCACATTTCTTAGATGCAACACAATTGATATTGACTCATTTAGAAGGACTGTAACATTAGTTGCCTGCTTGGTTAGTAACACTCTAATCTCCATATTCGTTTTCATGAGCATTTTTAATGAAAATTCTGCAGGTATTTGTTTTTCCTGTGCCTTGGCTTTGTCAGGCATGTTTGTTTCATATTTCTGTGAATATGATATGTAGTTGCAGGGAAGAATGACGGAAGATCCTCTTTTTGTTATGTTTGCATCTCATTCATACCGGAATACTTTATCATAATTAATCCTCTGTTTCTGTCCTTACAGGGTGTGTTAATTCTTACACTCAACAATTTCACCCCTGCATATTATGGTGAATACAAATTTCCAGAATGGGTGGATGGCCTTGGCTGGCTTATTGGCCTTGCATCTATTTTGCCCCTGCCTGCATTTGCCCTTTACCGACTATTCAGAGCCAAGGAGGTAAGTAGACCTATATCATAAATGAATGTTATGTGCAGGGCACAGAAGCACTTATTTTATTAACATGATATTGTAACATGAAATTTTTCATTGATGAATCAACTGTCTTTTGATCCTTTAACTTGTTATGTGTCTTCAAATGAAATTTTGAACTATCATTAATTTTAAAAGATTTTCAACAAACCAAGTTTATAAAGCAGTTTCATGAACCATGTATCATGAGAATGACAGAGAAGACAAAACTCATGAAATGAGTAACAAGTTACATACCTTTGAACCACAAGAGAAGTATTATTTTACTTCCCATTTCCATGTTTTATTACATCCACAGGTTGGATGGGAACTACTGACACCCAGCAAGCTCTGGGGCCCAGCACAACAAACGACCCTGAAGGTTCCACCCTTTGGGGTCTATGAAAACAGTGAGAATCATTATAATGCATATGAGAACAATGACAAACCTAGCAGTGCATGTGATAGCTTTGAAAACTGTTGTTGTCCTGGAAGTGTAGTTGTAAGAGCTGAACCAGAGCCAGTTCTTAATAGCCAGTCAGATCCTAGCGCATACGACAACCTTGCCTTCCATCGTGAGAACGGCAGGACAGCATTTTTGTGTCAAAGCCAGACAAACAGTTGATGGATAGTGTGTATGTTAATGGATGCTATTTGTTGAGTAAGACTACCTTACAACTTATGTAACTGGCCACACTGCAGCGGTTACAATCACTTGCATGCATGTTCAGGTGAGCTCCACTTTTTTTTTATTTTGGTGGCATTTGTGAGGCATGTCTTTTTTTTTTTTTGAGCTAGTCTATCATGTTATTACCTTTCACATTCTGCTTCAAACTCTGCCTGTTTCTATCGATCAGCAGTATGTATGACACATGTGAGGAAATCATTTGATTTGTGTTCCGTCAGTCACATGAAGCAGGTGGATGTAGTGGTAATGCTGTCAGCTTGTACTTTGAATATATATTGGGTTGAAATCTCGGCCATGTCACTGGCCACTATAACTCACATTTTTTGTATTTTTCCTTGGTCACCAGTTGAATGCTGTGATAGCACACTGAAATAAACCATGACCACATCTCTTCAGATTCTTAACAATTTATCATTCCTGGCTATCTTTCCATTTTATTCCACAGGTGGAACAGCATAATTTAATAACATCTGAATCAGACCTTAAGAAAAACAATGAAAAGGGAGATGTTTACCAGGTCAAGAGCATAATTCAGTATAATTTTTTTTAGAAGAAGTTAAAAATTGTCATTTCAGATTTAATTTTTGCTAGTAAAACATGCAACTGAATTCAGTAAATTGTGTCACTATTTAATAATGCATATTTGCATAACCAGTGAAAATGTATGTGTAGCTTACAAAAGTCATTAAATAAACTGAAAATTTTTGCTACTGAACCTAGTTTTTGTAATTTGGTGTCATACTCCTCAAACATACTCTTCATCAGAGAACGAAAGCTATCCATTTGAATAAATTGAGATTTTCTTGTTGCTAACATGCTGGAATTTCAAACACACTTTCAACATTCAGCAGGTCACAAACTGCCTTTGCTCAGTGTTGAACTTTTAATCAGTAAAGAGAGCTGTGGTTCAGTCCAGTTGTTGAAAGATTAGTCCAAGAAATATTGAAAGAAACCTCACATGCTAGCTATGTGGTCCGTTCCTTCCTCACCACAAGACCTTGACTTACTACTACACAGTTACCAAACATATAGGCCAACAGGGTTTGGTACTTACTTCCTAGTAGTAATGTTCCTGAATTATGTCAATAAATTTTTTTTATGTTTTCTTCACCACCATTATCATACATGTGTGTGCTATTAAACATTGTCTTCAGCAGATTTAACAAATTTCGCATTCTCGAAAATTATTTTTATAGCATTAATTTTATTATTTTCTTCTCATCTATATCTCAGTCCTTTTCTGTTTTCAGTCAATCATGAACAGAGTTATGATCTGATTATTTGCTAATCTTGACCTTACATTCCTCAAACTTCTTTGCTACTGGTGCCCACATATACAGTGAAACTTCATATTGAATATGTTGTAATTAATGCAAATCTATTTTTAAATCCACAAACACAGAGAAAGTACTGTAATATTTTTCCATAGTCTACAAATACTTGTTTTTGTGACATTGCTTCCAAAGTTTGGGACCTTGAGCAGTGATGGTACAACTAGCATTTTTTTTCTAGACTGTGACTGAGAAGTGGTCTATTTTTCTTTTTTAACATTTTTGTTTGTGGCACCAGTCAAAACGTGGCCACTTTATTGTCTCATATCTTCACACCAATTTGTTTTTAGGTATTCAAAGAGAGAGACAAGTTTATTCCTAATTATTTTCAGTTATTAACCATTTATGAGGTAATACATATGAGGCTATTTTCTACTTACAAACATTTGACCCATGTACAGGGTGATCAAAAAGTCTCTGTGCACCTGACGATTTTATTGTAAATCATCAGGTGCATAGAAACGTTTTGGTCACCCTGTATTACTGGATGTGTGTTGCAAGAGAGGTGTACACATATTTCTTGTGTCAAAGACATAACAGATCTACTACAATACTGTGTTTTTCACCTTTCAAATGTGTGCTGTGTCATTCTGTCTTTAGTAAACTTGACATAAATAATAAAATTGATCTAAGCAATTAACTGTTCATCTCAAGATGTTCTAATTGATTACATACTATTCATACCTGCTTATATAGGGCCATTATTTAACTTACAACTATCAGTTACCACTTCCCGTCGGTTTGTCTATTGTATTAACGTAATGAGCATAACTGAACAACTGCACATGCAACAGTAAATGACAAATGATATTACCGCATTCCAAATTTTTGTGTAACCTTCTGCACACACACTGCTCTGAAGATTTAACAGCTGTTTGTTATCTGACATCAACATACAGTGTTCAAGTAGATTCAGGTGGCACATATACGATCCTTGGCAGGGTGCAGGCGTGTGAGCTGTACGATAACTGCTCTTCAAATTTAGCGGTTTAGTTTTTGCTGCCATCTATGCAGAGAAAAACCAACTAGATTTGCATATTCGGTCATCGGCGGTCGAAAACAGGTAAAATGTATGTTGTTTGAATCCTGTGCTTGCGAAGTTGTGTTAACGCCCGTTTTTACTATTACTGGTGACTGATGCTTAGAGGTAGACTTTTTTTAACCAGCTGCCAAATGTGCTGAAAAAAATCATCACGGGAACTCTTAGTTCCCAGGGACACACTACATTCTGAAGGTAAGGATAAACGTACTGCAATTAATTGTTAGCACAGATCGTCTAGTATGATCATTAGTGTTTGTTTGTTTTTGGTGCGACAGCCCCCAGTGGGTCAGGGCCTTTTCATTCACGAGGTTTGGAGATCACACACATTGACGCACCACAGTCGGTAGGACTCCTCTAGACGAGTGATCAGCTCGTCGTAGAGACCTCTACCTGGCAACACTCAAAACAGAAAAACATCCGTGCCCCCGGTGGAATTCAAACCCACAATCTCAGCAGGCGAGCGGCCGCAGACCTAAGCCTTAAACCGTGCGACCACTGGGACCGGCGATTGTTAGTGTGCGTCGTCATAAATAGTACGTGGTCGAAGGTATGGTAGGAAACGTGTGATGCTGTGATTGTTTCTGTGTTGATAGGCGCATAGAACTGAAGGTAACCTGCTGCCTTAACTCCAGCATTAGATTTTCAAATTCACTCCGGTCATCTTAACGCTAAGTGAAACCCGTCTGTACGCAATTCCATTTGTTACGGCCGAGAGGCATTGCGGACAGTGTAATGAAAGAATATGATTAGCCCTACTGGGAATCCAGTCTCTGTCGCTGAACCGTTACTGAGCTGCTGTCGCTGTCTATAATAAGAATCCATGTTTAAATGTTGCGATTAGGAGCAAATAGTCATTCTGCTAACCGGCTGTCCAGGTGACTGCAGTAATTCTGTCTTGAAACCTGTGTAACATAACCTCTAAATAATGCATTGTCACTTTACATTCGTTGACAAAGACTGCACCATCCCCATACATATTCAGTTATATTACATAGTAAACATATTGGACGTCACGATTATGCAATATATTGAACGGCAGTTCCTTGTATTTTGCAAGTTTCGCAAGTCGTAATGGAGATTAACAAAAAGTTTGCAAACAGTTGAGTATGCTGTGCAAATCTGTTGCATATGTATGTGGATTATCCTTAATATTGGGCAGATAGGTCAGAACTCTCATGTATTCTCCTAAGGCTTATTCTTAAGGCTTATGTCACTCTATACTTTGGAAGGTGGTTGTGCTGAAGAGGGAGTAACTGTGTTACCCCAGAAGTTGTTACCCTTCATAACAGTAGACTAATTTCATCAATTAGTTATTTTCACCAAAATTTTGGTTTGTAGATATCACTTAGTATAATACTAGATATGTATTGACAGAATCGATCTCAGTAAAAGTCTAGCAATCATATCATCGACTTCTGCACAGAAGGAAATTATTGTTTGTTAAAAATGTGAATTTACCATATTAGGGCCAATTGGTGATCCACTCTGGCCAAGAATGTGTAGCTCAACAACTAGGCTTATAGTAAATCATATTTTACAGTAAAGGTGAAGTCAAAGTCATTTGTATGCAATCCATGAAAATATATAGGTGCAACTCCATTTTTAACCTTATCATGCTCCAGCTGCTTTACCTATGGAGGAAGAGCCCATGGTAACAATTAAAGGAAAGGCTGGGTATGCCACTGAACCAGTCTGTACTTTTGAAGAACAGCCTGTGTACAGGTTTCAATGGAGACTATGGTACAATCTTTTCACCACCCCAGGGCATTGTTTTGAGCCATTCCAGGCCAGTTTGTGTGTATACAGTAAGTGAGTATTTCAGGACTGCATTGAAGCCATATCTTCCAGAATAAGTGTACATCAATGAAACCTGGTAATGTACCATATTTCACATTTTTCCAAACTTACTAATTGACCCTATAGAGCTGAACCCTTCTTGAGAAGCTTACAGTTCCTTGTTTAGACATGCAATTCACAATTGTATGGAACTGGCAGTGCCATTACTGTTTTACAAGGACCTCCGGCTTGTCAGTATCTTAGGTCGTGTGAATCGTGTCCACACCCTCCCCTCCTATTTCTGTAAGATCCATTTTAATATTTTTCTGCCACCTATGTGCATGTCTTCCAATGACAGGCAAGATTCATCTGATACATATCTTATTCAGAGTAGGCTAAAACAAGGAGATGCTTTACTGCTATTGCTTTTCAAGTTTGCTTTTGAATGTGCCATTAGGAAGGTCCAGGAAAACCAGGGGATGGAAACTGAATTGTGACACATCAGCTTGTGGTCTGTGCTGATGGTGTTAATTTCATAAGCACAAATGTATATGTACATTATATACATGTGTATGTAAACTATAATGAAAAACACAGAACCTGTTTAATTGTTAGCTGGTAGGGTGATGTTGACGTAAATACAGAAGAAAGTAAGTTAATGTTCATGTTACAAATTAGACCAACAAAATGCACACACTTTAATCTTTTGATTATTCAAAACTATTTGTTTTGGGCCTCACAGTCTGAACACACTCTAGCATGTAAGCTTCTCCAGTTATTGTGTACATATCCTCCACTGTAAATTATATATTGATGATCTCACCACTGCTTTGTATATTGGAGATGATAGTATGGCCTAGCAATTGTTTTGTACAGCTGCACTCTCTGATGATGATCCAGTGAGACCCAAAATATGTAGGAGTTTTGTAAATTAAAACATTATAGTGAGTGTACTTTGTTGGTCTAATTTGTGACATTTATATCACATTGCACAGAGTGAAAACTGTAAAATTTGATGGTGTGTATGTCTTGTTATCAGAATACAGTGCAAGATCACAACTTAAAGATAGTTAATAAATTCACTGATAATGCATCATAGTTCAGGCATTTCAGAATGACGCAAGTAAATTAGATGCACAGAGATATAAGAGTATATTAAATTTAGTGAATTCTTGCTGCCATTCCATTCAGAATCATCTGCCTTCCTGTTTGCTAAGATGTAAATATTAATATATACAGATCCTTAACCCTTAGGTTACTAATGTCATATATATATGGAGCACCTATTCTTGATGTTTCTAGATCACACACAACGACGCACCACAGTCGGTAGGACTCCTCTGGACGAGTGATCAGCTCGTCGCAGAGAC
>Ga0268261_10003739_pt1 | contig 11244 bp, 11 predicted proteins | sample TergutNc150P1_FD_190353 | JGI IMG/M metagenome (GOLD analysis project Ga0268261, IMG submission 190353) | Nasutitermes corniger P1 segment gut microbial community from laboratory colony in Florida, USA - Nc150 P1 (SPAdes) (version 2) | ecosystem: Host-associated > Arthropoda: Insects >... | reverse complement strand
TTTATATATATATATATATATATATAGAGAGAGAGAGAGAGAGAGAGAGAGAGAGAGAGAGAGTATTCTGATTTATTCTGCAATTGTTTTGTAATTTATTTTGCCATTGTCTTACAGTACTGTCGATATATATGTTAGGATGTTTGTCCACTGGTGGACATCTCTCTTTCAATCCATACTGTTCTGGTATTTACTAGGAGGGTATGTGTGAAACCACCTAAGTTCTTAGTGTAGGTAGCCAGTATCCAGGCTGAGATTTGATCTGTGGAACTCCTGAATACAAACCTGGAATGCTATGACTTGACTGCACTGGCTGGTTGTGACACCTCTACTCAGTATGCAGTAACTTGATTAGCATAAACAAAGCTTATATAGTGCATTGTGTAATTTATGAAATCTTTAGTGTATAATGGATGGCATCTTCAGTTGGGCATTATTGAACTAGTGTAATGTAAAATGGAATAATTAGTTCTGTTACATTATTCCTAATATTTTTGTCTCACAACCAGCTTTATGCCATCAGATTAGTTAGGGCTGCCTAGGGGATACTGGTGCTGTAAGAACTGTAGGTTTAGATGTATTTGAAAATCTACTTGCTGCTGTTTATCTTGTTATTGTCATTATTATACTGTTTGAAAGCATTTGTGTTTTTCTTGCTTCAGTTGAAATGCTAAAAATTTGCCAGTCACCATTAATCAGTCATGTAAGACATACAGTACATGTAAAGAAGGTTTTACCTTCATTAATTTAAACGAAACCTGTATTTCTTGTTTTTTTACAGGGATTTGATGAGTTACTGGAATTGGCAGAAAAGGGTGACCATCGCAATGTTGATATGCTGGTGCGAGACATATACGGTGGTGACTACAAAATGCTGGGACTGCCTGGTGACCTCATAGCTTCTTCATTTGGGAAAGCTATGCACTGCCACAAGGATCGCAATTTCAATGCAGGTGAGATGTTCTGTGGTTGCAAGCATGTAGAAGAATCCTATTTTTTTTACAAAACTGATATTCCTATACCATACAGTGTTAGTATGGAAATACAAATATTTCACAGCACATCTTACTTATTTACATATTTTACTTTTCCTTCCACACCCTAACACAAAAGGCGTAGTGATTAAGGCACTGCGCTACTAGTCGGAGGGTGCCGGGATCGATCCCCAGTCACTGGGGATTTTTTCCGTGGCATCAGACAGTTCCATGTGCCCTGCAGTCGACTCAGCCTCTAAAAATGAGTGCCAGGATATTCCTGGGGGTAAAGACGGCCGGTGCGTAAGGGTGACGACCTTACCACCTTCATGTGCCAAGTGTCTAGAAATTCTGGAGCCTTAACTTATCAGAATCCCAAAGGCCACTAGGCCTGTAGTGGGATTACTTTACCTTTTTACCCTAACACAAAAGCTGAAAAAATGCAAATGCTTGCAGTACATATTTGGGAGATCACTTGAGACATATGATAGTAATAACTGCAACAACAACTTTACAATTGCTCTGCATAAATAAAATAAATTATGTTGAAAGCACAGAATGTGCCTGCTTTATATATTGCATTTGGTTTGTGAAGTGTGAGTGTGAGAGATTAGTTGATGATGTTTCAGGGGTCAGCAGTGCAATAGATGGATTTATGCTTGAGATTGGGACTAGGAAGAGTGGTCTGTAACCTACCACATTTAGTGCTGTGACCAGACTCAAGTCTGGTTTGCAGCATGGGATCCAGTGATTTCCATGCCCTTGATCCTCTTAAGAAGCTTGTGGCTGGTAAGCTGTTTGCTGCAAGTGCTGATGTAAATTAAACCGTCACCTCCTGGCTTCAGACGCTTCACACAAATATCTTGCTTGACAAGACTGGGTACCACACTGGGACACATGCTTATATGTTAATGTTGTGTGGAGGTCTGACGTGTACTATTTTCTACCCATGTGCCATGTGAGCATGACATTCTTGGCATCAGTGTGTTACCAAATTTTTTTAAACTTCTCTGTATAAACATAGTCTGTTCTGTGCCTCACATCTGTATCACATTTCAAAGGTCAGATATCTTGAGCTTCCATTTCCAGAATTATGTGGCATGCGTACATCAGTAGTGATGTTATGCTATATTTATACAGGTTAATGTCTTCTGTGGAATTACAATGCTACTGCACTTCTAAATACCTACAAAGGTTTAGTCATCATGTATATCACTGGAAAATATATGTTGAGGAAAGCAATTCCCATTTTTATTGTTGAGTGTATGGCAAAAAGTCTGCTTTCAGGTACTTTTGTCATACACTACATTTCCTGTAACACGTGAGGTTTGTCTGTGTTGCTGTCAGATTCTTTCTGCTTCTGGAAGATGCCAACAGAAACAAGGTGTTCCTAATGTTAACCTTTTAAAGCCTAGCGGTTTCTTTACGTACCACCAGGTTTAACATTCAAAAATTCTACATGGTGCTCGCTTTGCGTTGAGTGTTTTGTACGTATCACAGAACGGACAGCTGCCTTTGCTTTATACGTCATTACCTGATTGGTTTTTATAACCGTGGTGGAGAGTGTTTACAGCGTGGTATGGACTGATTCCTGATATAAAGCAGATTACATTTTGTTCTTAGAACTTTAACATGCTGTATTTTCCCTTACTTCACAGATACTCAGTTTTCAGAAGCGGATCTTGCTCGTAGTTTGTTGTTCACCATTAGCAATGATGTGGGACAAGTGGCTAGTCTGTATGCCATGATACATAAGCTGAATAAGGTAAGCTGTCTTTTTTTTTCCTTCTTCTTCTTTCTCTCTTTGTTCTGTAATTTAGATCTTAAATAGTTTAAAATTTGATTCATAATTTAAATAAATGTACATGTTCACATATAAGAGTGTAGTAATTAAGGAAGTCCAAGTTGTTTGATATGAAGTATGAGAATTAATATGTATCTCCATTCACAACTCAAGTGACATGTTCTGTTTGTCTGGATAAGAGATTTGGCAAGAACATTCCCAGACTGAGCCTTTTTGTTTATAGTTCATGTATTTAGCCATTCATGTTGTTGCCTTCAAAGTACCATATTTACCAAAGGAAAATATATTTACCTGAATCTAAGATAGGCCCATGATAAAAGATGTCTGCTGAAAACAAATATTTTGTCATTAATTTAAGATCCCTTTAACTGTACCAATCAGTTAATCTTTCCACCTTCACCATTTTTAGTGTGTTGATCTTCATAGTCAGTGCCGTCATCTTTTTCACACTCAATGTGACCATTGTCAGCCTTTTCACTGTCATTGTGCTACTTATTGCCATCAGACTGACCCATTGCTTTATATATATATATATATATATATATATATAATTTTTTAAATGTGGGGTACCATTTTCTCAGTCTAAGAGTCACTGCTATGAACTGTAGTATCACAGGATGCTGTTGTGTGCTTCAAACTCAAAACTTCAAACTGACCCCATACTTAAACACACATTTGATGATGATTCCTCATCTTGCATACAAATAAATACAGTAGTACCCACACAACCTTACACAACAGGTCAAATGATTTTTTTAATAGTGCAAACACCTGTTGAGTCAATATGTTTTGACCTGTGCATGTGTGTTTTGGTATTTGTCTTTGATCACAGTGATATCAGGTCTTGTACTTTTGAACAGCAGCTTGAATTTTGGAAAAAGAAAGTCACACAGGGCTTAGATTTATGGAGTATGGGGGGCTGTGGGTAACATTCATGCAGTTTATGACCAGAAATTTCTGCACACGTAGGAATGAAAAGGAGCTGGCTGAGAAACCAGTTACTAGCATGCCATTTCTTAGAACATTTTCACTGAACATATTTCCAATAAGTGCACTTGTTACTGTGTATGAAACAGTTAAACTTCAGGCTGGACTATGTTTATGTCCTTGCCTTGTCTGTCAAGTATTCAAGTGCTTGGTACGCATTGACATAAGATGGGTTATCATGCACTGTATATTCTGTTCTTTCTTTCAAATATTATATAGAAGTGACCTTTGTGGAGTGTTTCTTGTTTGCATACATGCAGAGGGATTAATCTGTGAGGGGTTAAATCCATAGGTGTTTGATGCCATGCATTGGCCACATCTGTTCTCAATCCATCTCCTATTAAAGATACTGACCAAAAATATTTGGATTATAAAACCTCAGTGTGGTTGTGTGCTGTGTTGCTGATATGACTTGTGGAGTCACTTCCTTAATTTGTGGTACTGTTTGTAGTACTAGCTTGTCAGGGTAACAGGTGCTGTCTTCTGTGAAGAAGAACAAGGTCCAGTGACCTTATTATGTGCTTTGGAACACCAGATAATGACTTTTGAGTTTTATTTAATATTATGTTATAATGTGAGTATTTCTAGAACCTTACACACAGTAGTCATACCTTTTTATGCTTCCATATATATAAAATGTTGTTTTTCAGGTAATCATTGTCCTCATCCATATTGTGTAGCTTAAGACCAGGAGGTTTTTTATGTGCCATATGGTCTTCATCTGAAAGTAATTTCTCACATGAGGTTGTGTATGCACGGAATCTCAGGTGTTGTGCGGCAGTTCATGCACCATAGATCAAGGGATGGTGAGCTGTTTGCTCCTTTCTTCACACTGACCTTATTCAGCTCCAAACAAATGCCTGCTTCATAATTTACTTCAGCTGGTGGAACTGATGGCAGTTTGCATTATGTTCCTCTCTTTATGCTGCTTCTTGCTTCAAACTGTTCCACCCATGGCAGAATGCTTTTACAAGGAGCAGTGGTGTCATCGTAATTGTTTTGATCTTTGTTGAAACATGTGTAACTGATTTTGTTTTTGCCACCCATTTCCAGTGTTGCTCATTGTCACATGTGTTTATCCATACTTGCGGAGTATAAAATTTGGCATATGAGGTTGATTTTCACAAAAAGGTTTCTATAATGTGGTCTTCCTCAGACATCCCATTATTTTGTGCCAATCTGAAATTGTATGTTGACATGTGTGTCATGTTTAAATATACTCTATACTTGTGTACACATTTTTACCATTAGGTATTTACAGTATGGCATGTGCAAAAAACATAGATTGTCTTAGAAATAATGTCTGTTGCTTAATTTCTGTGTTATATATGTCCAGGTGTATTTTGGTGGATATTTCCTCCGTAATCACCCATTGAGTATGCATACAGTATCTTTCTCAATCAACTACTGGAGCAGGGGTCAAGTACAGGCCCTCTTCCTGAGGCATGAAGGTTACTTGGGGGCCATAGGGGCCTTCCTGAAGGGAGCAGAAGAGTGTGGTGAGTTGTGCAGAAATATCTGTATAATATCTACAGTTTGTATTTGTGACAAAAATATTATTTGAACATTTTGGTGGTAACAATACCTGTATGGTCTGTGTTTGTGGGTTTAAATGGAAGTATTTTCTCATTGATGATATCTGTGAGTTGCTACATAAAACTACAGTAGTTTGTGCTTGTACTGTGACAAGAACCTATCTAGTTTCAGGTTTGTCAGGAAGCAGATGGTAATTTCATGTTGACTGCATTGGAGTGCATAGGTTCATAATCAGCTCTTGAGCATTATAATGCATTTTATAATTTTCCACAATGTCTGCCACCCATTATTGCAAGTTTACTTGTAATTTGTAACAGTAATTGGTTCCATTGGCTCCTGAAATTCTGTAGTCAGTCACCAGGAAATTGTCCATTCCAATTGTTAGTCAGCTTCTGGCATTCTTATAGTATTAACTTTGTTAAAGGCAGTGTTTTGTTATGTATATCTTTTGGCAAGTCAGTAAAGAATTTTCTTCTTCACGTTTGTGATTTTTCAAACTTACTGTTTATTTTCTGTTAGAGCATAATGATGAAAGAAATTCTGTATATGACTATTGATTGCTGAAACTAATATGTAGCATACGTACTGCCTGTCTTGATACCAAGACACTAATGGGATTCTTATAACTTGGCAACAGCTGGAACTACAGATACAGGTGAACCCAGTTATAACAACATTGGTTTATGCATTACCTCGTCTGTAGTGTCGGACATTCTTTGGCACCAAGTAATTCCTAACTGTTAACCTAACATTACTCGTATACTCCTTGGTTAGAACAACACTTGTTTGTAACAACACAAAATATTCAGTCCCTTTTGTGACATTATAACGGAGTTTGACTTTATAATGATTATATTTAAACCTCATTTTTGAAGAAAAGGTGTCGTTTACTAAATAGGTATATATTCACCACAGAATGGTATACCATGGCACTGTGTACAGTCAGTGACATTGTCACTCTGCAACTCTTTTCTTAGAGTAACACATTCAGAGTGCTTATTTAATTGTACTGGATGTGTCAAGCAAATTTTGAAATCCCATAAAAACACAAGCTGTAAATACATTTTAGTTCCAGCTTTATCTAGCTAAGGCATGTGTGTGTATGTGTGGTGTGTAGTAGGTCTCCTAATAAATGTCAAAAGACTACTGGCCACCCTAGCCTAAAGAAGAGTATGAAGAAGTTTAGAAATAACTTGTTGGGTTTTGTTTAATATGTTGCTTGCATTGGAGATGAGAAAAAAGTTGAATTGCAGTTATAATTTCCTATCTCCTCTTTTGTCTTAACCCTTTAAAGCCAAAGCGCAGACTGCTTTATTTAAAGACCCAGTCCGTACCGCGCTGTAAACACTTTTCATCTCGGTTATAAAAACCAATCAGTTTACGCTGTCAGTGGCAAAAGTTGCTGTTTGTTCTGAGATAAATGCCGAACAAATAAGTACAGTGTGGGAAGAATGTATAATTCTTAAGTGTTAAACCTGTTAGTGCACGAAGCCAGTAGGTTTTAAAAGGTTAATGTGCATGTACTGTTCTCTGGCTTCATGGTTGTGGCAGAAGAGTGGAGCCATGCACCTGGAAGCAATCACATCCAGGTAGTTGGCACATGACTAATCATCTTCTTACACAGTGTAGTTGTCTAGTGTGCTTATTTTCCTTTAGATAGCAGTCGTGACATCAACCAATTGCAAATTGTCATTTTGGACTGAACTCTGCAGCTCTGTTCCCATTCATTTCCTCAGCTTCTAGTACCAAACAGCTGAGTCCCAAACTTCCACAGTGTGTTTTTAGCAAGTGGTTCAAGCCTCATAATGAACTGATATGGAATTTATTTTCATGTGTTATTATTCTGACTGATAAGGTAAGGTAAAGCAATCCCTGTACAGGCCTTGTACGGGCCCAGAGGGTTCCAGGAGGTTGAGGCTGCCATATTTCCAGATATTTGGCACATGAAGGTGGTAAGGTTGGCAGCACTGTGCACCAGCCACCTTTTTCGTTGCCTTTGTTGTACATTCCTTTTAAGTATTCCCTTCAAAAACATGAGATCCAGATTTTACTACATTTTGTGCACAAATTTTTTACTAGTGTAATGGGTTGGCAATATGTTTTGTTGTGTTACAGATGCGGATAAATATTCTTGGCTGGAGAATTATGCTGGTAGCTCTGGCCTCCCAAGCCCCATTCCAACACAAGTCCTTTTGGCACGGGGTGTACCTGTAGACCAGCTGGAAATTGATCGATGGGAATCTGTTGTCACTTACTGCCCTCTTCTGCAAGATCCAGCTAATTATGTACCAGACACAGTGGATCTCACACAGGACACTGAGGCCAGGTATGGAGCTCAATTTTTTTTTTATCTTTACACTGTTATATTTGCTTCTAAACCTGCAGAGAAATATGTACATTAACCCTTAGGCTACCGTTAGCCCGCACACCTGCTGAGATCGTGGGTTCGAATCCCACCGGGGGCATGGATATTTGTCTGTTGTGAGTGTCATGTGTTGTCAGGTAGAGGCCTCTGCGATGAGCTGATCACTCGTCCAGAGGAGTCCTACCGACTGTGGTGTGTCGTTGTGTGTGATCTAGAAACATCAAGAATAGGTGCTCCATATATATACGACATTAGTAGCCTAAGGGTTAATGTGGTCTGAAAAGTATGGATGTTCTGTCATTCATCATTGTTGTCTTGGTCATACTACTACTACTACTACTACTACTACTACTACTATGACTACTACTATTACTACTACTATTACCACCACCATCACCACCACCACCATTACTGTTACTACCACCACCATCACCACTACCAATACTGCCACTACTACTACTACTACTACTACTACTACCACCACCACCACCACTACTACTACCACTACTATTATTACTACTACTACTACTACCACCACCATCACCACTACTGCCACTGCTACTAATACCACCACCACCACCACCACCACTACTACTACTACTACTGTGAGTAGAAGCAGCATAATCAAGCAAGTTGGCGCAAGTGGTTCTTTCCTGGAGATGCTTGCTTCAAATATTGGCCACTACACTGACTATTCTGAGTTTTCCCCATCAATCATCTCTCTGTCTGTCTCTCCTCCTTCAGCTTTCCTCAGTTCTTCCAGGCAGATGCCAGGATAATGCAAGAATCCCTTGCCCATACAACTAAGTTTTGTATTGTGGCACCTAATATTGTGGGTCCTCAATATGGAGTTTGATCTATGTCAACTTGCCTTTCTGATGCCTAGAATTTTGAGGTGTTTGTTAGTTCATTAGAAAATTTGTGGACCTCTGCACAGATCATACCTTTCCTCTTGTAGGGTCTGTGTTACTGGTGGTATTGTTGGACAAACCACAAATTAATAATATAAAAGTATGGACAATAGCAGCAGAAATAACAGCTAAGCCACTAGGCATATTCCATTTTCAGAACTGAAAGCCTATTCCTTTTGGGGTTGTTATAGGGCTGTAGTACTAAGCAGATGGATAGAGAAGCATGGAAGGGAATTGTTGAGCAGACCAAAACTCATAAAGAATTGTGGTGCCACAAGAACAAAAAGAAGTATTAAGGAGAATGTCACTTGAGGAACTAATAGTTGCTCAGCTAGTCTAGAAAAGCTTGTACCATACTTACCCAAATGCAAGATGACTCTAATCTGTGATGATCCCACAAAAATAAAACACCTGCTAAGAAAAAATATTTTGCTATTAATTTCATGACCTGAATACACAGAGCATATCAGATTCTGTCTTCCTTTACCAATCAGTATCACTGTGTTTATCTTCACAGACAGTGCCTTCATCTTCCTCACACTCACTCCAAACATTCCCAGCTTCTTCACTGCCATTCCACAACATATCATCACTCTCAACCACTGCACTGGATATACAACACTCCTTGAAAAACCCTTCCCAATTGCTTCTGGTGAGATGTGCTGGAATGCTGTTATGATACACAGTGATGAAATAATACATTTATATTATGTGATTTATAAACTTGAACCCATGAAGATTCACAATTTTCTCCACAGATGATGTTAGTGGTGTCACGAATTTTAAAAAGCGTGTTCTGGATTTTTATGTTGTGTCTTAGCCGGTTTGGCACTACATACTTGAATTTAAGATGACCTCATGTATTTAAGCACCAACCTTTAGTGAAAACCCTCATCTTACATTCAAGAAAATGTGGTGCTTTATGTTGAGATATAGGAAGCAGATAAAAGAGAATGAATATGAATAGAAATAACATGTTTAAAAGTAATATAAAGTAAATTCATAAGGTTGAGAAAATAGAATAAAATAAAAGGAAATGCTGTAGGAGGTGGGGAAGAAAAATTAAGGAATTAATTTAGGTAGAGACATTCCCTTAGAACTAGAAGAGATGAGTAAAGGAGAAAATATAGTAAAATGGATAAAGGGGCAAAGGATAAGTTGGCTGGGTCACCTGGAGAGAATGGAGGAGGATAGGATGCCCAGAAAGATCTTCACTCAAAAACTGGAAGGGATGAAACGAAGGGGAAGGCCCAGGAAAGGATGGAGGGAAGAAGTAGAAAGAGATCTTCAAGTGCTGGGAGTGAGAAGATGGAGAGAGTTGGTGACAGATAGGACAAAATGGAGGGACATAGTTCAACACAATGGGCTGTAGTGCCAACGGAAGAAGGGACATTCCCTTATGATACATAATACCAAGTAAGCACAGGAGGGGTTCTCAATCACATCCATAGTTATTTGACAAAGTTGATTGCTAAATTATGTGCTGCATGTTGCAGCTTCTGAAAGCCATCATCATTCACCCATTTATAAAAAGATGTAAAAGAAAAAAATGCTGCATTACCAACTTATTTTAGATGAAAGTAACTGAGATACCAAATGTGAAAGGTATTAGGATCCAGAATATAACTTTCAATATCTAACACACTGTACATTTGATATCTCAGTTACTTTCATCTAACACCTTGGTGCTGTAAGCCTGTTTTTTTTTTTTTCTTAAATATTTTTATGAATGGTGATAATGGCTTTTATAAGGCAAAATTTGTACCATGTAATTTGGCAATAAACGTTGTCAAATAACTGTAGTTGTGATCAGTGGTCTGTATTTTGTTGACATGTAAAAAGGCATTACTAGCCCTGAAAAAGTGCACATATTTGTCTACCTATTATCATTTTAAAATTTTATTTTAGGGTATGTAATCCTATGCAGCTGCATAATTCCTTTCTTATTCATACTGTACTGCTCCTGTAAACATGTTGTTATGGTTGTCAAAATTGCATAATTGAGATGCTTGTCACTGTTGCAGGGAATATTGGCTTCATTGTTTTGAAGAATCTGTGGACAAATTTGTTTCCCGAGCCATCCACAGCCAGCCTCACAGCCTAACTGCGAAAGAGAGAGCTTACAAGTTCAAGGAGAAATATATATCTAGGCTATATTATCTCAAACATCAGCCATTGTAAGTCATAATTGTGATATGCAAATATAATGAACAAGATTGGCAGTGTCATAGATGTGTGGCTTGTTTATACCTGCGTCACATATGTATTATTGTTTTTTGCACACACATTCATATTTTGATTGTTTCACCATTGTATAGTTAGTTAGCTTGTTCTTTGTGATTTGTTAAATTTTACTGTTTGCTGTTTATTTTGTAGTGCCTATGGTAATTTATCTGTGAGAAGCTTGCTGGATACAATTGAACATTGTATGAAGGAATTTGACTTTCCTGATCCGTATCTGCTGGTAAGTAATTTTAATTCTGTTAATCATGCTGATAATGTTATTGAAACTTCTGTGTTTAACCCTTAGGCGACTAATGTCACATATATATGGAGCACCCATTCTTGATGTTTCTAGATCACACACGACGCAGCACAGTCGTTAGGACTCCTCTGGACGAGTGATCAGCTCGTCGCAGAGACCTCTACCTGACAACACACGACACT
>Ga0268261_10003738_pt1 | contig 11245 bp, 8 predicted proteins | sample TergutNc150P1_FD_190353 | JGI IMG/M metagenome (GOLD analysis project Ga0268261, IMG submission 190353) | Nasutitermes corniger P1 segment gut microbial community from laboratory colony in Florida, USA - Nc150 P1 (SPAdes) (version 2) | ecosystem: Host-associated > Arthropoda: Insects > Digestive... | reverse complement strand
CCAGAGGTATCACACCCTCAAGCACTACTAGGGTCTTTGGTGAGTATTTCCTGAAAATTTCAGTTCACAAAAGTAGTTAGCGAATTTGTTATAAATTTTTAAAGAAACACAGTATAAAAGTTGATTTATATTGTTTAAACCCCAGGAACGTGCATTTAAACAATTTAAATGCCCCCGTCCTCAATGTGTTAACACATTCAGAACTCTGAAATAAATTTCTCTTTGAATTCATGTTCAATTTGCATTTTGGTAACTGGTACTAAAACCAGCACACAATATTGACAAGAGAATGTTCAAGAGAACATACTCTATTGTTTGTGCCTGTCCAATGGGAAGTTCCACAGGAATCTCCAAAGTATTTTTGAACTTCAAAACCATCCCCTGCAATGATAGGGATGAAATAAAAACAGGTCCCTTTTTTTAAATCTAGCTGTTGGAAAGGAAAGATGTGTTGGTGTATGACCATCATTCAAATCAATATTATAATTTATAAATTAATTTAAAAATATGTCACGAATATTAGATTCTTATACAGGACTGTAATCAAATAACTACTTAATTGGTTATTTAATAATAATAATCATCATCATTATCATTCAACAGGCATTTGCTAAGGTGCAGGCTTAACAGCACAAGTGCCAGTTATAAAGCCAGCACAAAAAAATACAACACAAAACAGTACCAAAACACAAAAACAAAACACTAAATAGACAAAACAAAAGAAATATAATAATGACAACAGCAGCAACAATAATAATTAACAGGTGACATTAAATCAATGAAGTCCCCTTGAGACATTCAATACTGGTAGGGTATGAAACATGCACATCACCTGTAGCCATCAGGAACTGTGTTTAAATTCTCAGTGTCGTATGGTTCATCACGCTTAGCTGCTAGTCTCAGCTTACTCAGGTCAAATTCCTTCATGTTACTGCATACTTCCTGTGCTTGAACCTCTAAAGAATTTGATTCTTTCTGTGTGTGAAATAAAATTATGACATTTATTCTCATAGCATACACTAATGTATCAACAAATGCAAAAAACCTCAAGTCATTAAAATAAAATGTCATGCACAAAGTCTACTACATATTCATTCTGGATATTTCTACTTTGAGAAATCAGTTTTCAAGACGTGCTGAAGTTTTAACAGCATTTGGAAACACAGGGACCAGATGATTACCTGGGTCATGTTTGATAAATCCTGTTGTGTCATGTCTGGATTCAGGAGCTGGTATTTCCTTGCAATATGGATGCATTCTATAGGAACTACCCATACACCAGCAGCATCAGGCACCACCCTTCCTACATTTGCCACTTGACCTTTAGATCCTGGCGGTAACAACAAATGGTCCCAAGCATGAACAAGAGACTGTAATATTCCTTCACCCAGTAATCCTGCATCCACTGTCTCAGTCACCACAAGAGATACTCTGAAAGAAGAGACAGAAAAAAACATGCTCCTTACAGGGAAAAGTTCTAAAAATCTGCACTGATACCACATTAACAAGACCCATGGATCAACCCCTTCCACAACTTCTGTCAGCTCTTATGCTTCCCTCTTCAGTCTCCAGTGAAGTGCGCACCATAACATGCCATGAAGGCACAGAGGGCGAGTAGATGTACAGCCCAAACCTTTCTTTAACCTTGGTGCTAGACTGAAGTGGGTGGTCAGAGCCACACACTAGCCACCCTACCCTCAGGAAAGAGCCTCAGTACCAATTTTACAGGAGGCTAGGTGGGCTTTGGGGCTGGTTTGGATGGGTGTGGAAAATCTTGCCCCCACCAGAGCTTGAACCCCAAGCCATCCAACCCGTAGCGAGTCGCTATACCAATTAAACTACCTCAGCTGCCTCCCTCTCCAGTGTACTTCACCATACTCCCCTCTTGTCATCTAGCCATTCTGTGCCATAAATGTTGGTAGTGAATTCACTGTGACCTCAGCTGTCTGGCTGTTACACAGCAGAGGGGACCAGATAAGAACACAGCAGTTGGCAGCTTATGGTAAGCCACAAGCATTATCCATGGGACTTGTTTCTGTGGCCTTAGGATGGCAATATTGTGAACAGTCACGTGGTGTAAGATCGCAAAGTAGAGTACACACAAGAAAGCTGTTCTTATGTGTATTTATCTTAGTCATCTCAAACATAACAACACAAAAAAAAATATGCTAATGATATTTTCAGTAGCTCATATCACCGCATCCATTCCATTACCTGAAGAAATGAATATTCTGATACAATATCACTGGGGAGACTCGATAGAGTAGTTGGTACTGGAGTTGAATCCCTGGGGCGCATTATTTTCTGTTTACCCACACCAGCCCCAAGGTCCATGCAGCCTTCTGTACAGGGGGTACCAGGTCCTTCCCATGGGTAAAGCAGCTGGGCCATGGTGCTGACAACCCAACCCATCCTAGCACTGAGGTTACGAATGGATCAGAGCTACGTGGGTGGTCTGCAAATTTCTCTGCCTCGACCATAGATGGCAAAACTATCGGCAAGATTTTTTTTCCTAAGTTGGTACATCTGTCATAAGCATCCATGTGAAATTGCAAGTCATTATATCAAGTAGTTTGTTTTATACAGCTGTCTGAAGCAGGAGTGTTGTCTGTATCCCGTAAAATAGATAAAATTGAGTATCATGCAGTTATAAAATTCTTTGTAAAAGAAGGTTTAGCGCCAAATGAAATTCATTCGAAGTTCATAAAAGTTTATGGGGACTCTTCTCCTTCATTTTCAACAATTAAGAAATGGGCTGCCGAGTTTAAATGTGGCCGCACCAGCCTTGAATATGATCCAGGTGAAAAATGTCCAAAAAGTGCAACAACACCAGAAATCATTGAACAAGTGCACAATATGGTATCGCATGACCGGTAGGTGAAAGTGCGTGAAATTGCTGAGACTATAGGCATTTCAAAAGAACGTGTAGGTTATATTTTGCATGAAGAATTGGATACGAAAAAGCTTTGCGCAAGATGGGTGCCACGCTTGCTCACAGCCGATCAAAAATGCACTCGCATGAAAATCTCTGAACAGTGCTTGGAGCGTTTTAACAAAAATAAAACTCATTTTGTGCATCGATTTATTACCATTACACACCAGAATCCAAACAGGAGTCAAAACAGTGGACAGAAGCCGGTTGTTCAGTGCCAAAGAAGACAAGGTCGGTTCCATCAGCAGGAAAGGTCATAGCATCGGAGTTTTGGGATGCTGAAGGCATTTTATTTATTGATTATCTTTAAAAGGGTAAAACAATAACCGGGGAATATTATTGCAATCTTTTAACCAGACGAGACGAAAAAATTCGTGAGAAAAGATAGAGTTTGCGAAAGGAAAAAAATCATCTTTCGTCAGGACAATGCACCCGCCCACAAAAGTGTTTTGGCAATGGGAAAATTAAGGGATCTGCACTATGAATTGTTGGAACATCCACCCTATTCCCCAGATTTGGCTCCCTCTGACTTCTGTCTCTTCCCAAAACTCAAACTCTTCCTTGCTGGTCAGCGTTTTTCTTCGAATCAAGAGGTGATTGCAGCTGTAGAGGGGTATTTTGCAGATCTTACGAAGAACCACTACAGGGACGGGATAATGGCGCTGGAGCATCGCTGGAATAAGTGTATTAGTCTTAAGGGAGATTATGTTGAAAAATAAAAATAATTTTGAAATTATAAATTCTTTTTTTCATTGTTAGGCCGAGAACTTTTCAGAGCACCCTTGTACTTCTGCCTCTCCCATGCCTGCACAAGCAGGTCATGGGGTGCTCTCTTGAATAACATTAATGGGAAATAATATTTCTGTAATCTATCGCTAATGGTTAGAAAGAAAGGCAGCATATATGTGAAATACTTTTGATTGTTCTGAAATAAAACTGAACTGCCCAGGATGTAGGTCACATATCTATTTTTGTACTGAAATTTTTAAATAACAAGAGTGACTACATGCATAAACATGGTACAACTCACAGTACATACACTAATGGGATACTGAATATCATTGTGGTATTCAGCAGATGGCATTATATGACCAGAAGACTGGCATGTGGTGTGTTGTAAACATTAAGCACTGCATGGTAGTGGTCTGTGTTCCTGATGTTTCAGGGAAACTTGCTACCTCCATCTTCTGGGTCAAAGTCAGTAGGGAACAAAGTGTTTAGGTTATACAGGCAGGTGGTGCCACAGACCCACAGGAGGTAGAAAAAAAGCTGGATGTAGTTAGTTGAGAATAATCACCTTGAAGGCATATCCAATGGAATGATTATATCTGTGGAAAGCTTGTTGATCAGAGTCACTTTGTCTGCAACTCCATTGGCATGCAAAACATCAGATGCGATCTGAATCATAGTGGAAGAACAATCACAAGCGAACACTCGACCAGCACCTGCTTCCACAGCAAATAAACTGCAATCACAAACTCACATATTACTAAACTTTCATAAAGATAGTGTTCATACCACAAAACATGATCTTTACAAGATAGACACTGTACATATAACATAACATTGTGGCATGTTTGCATAACCATTTTTGCAATGCCATGCCACAGTGTTGTGGACAAAGTAGCATTGGGATAGGTTTTACGCTGGATACTTCAACTTTCCCATCAGTATAATTATATATATTATAATAAAACTATACATTATATATAAATTATGTTACTTTTAATATATATTATAATAAATATTATAATATTATATTACAATAAAATCAATAAAGCTATAATCAGCATTATCACTAACCTCAGTATGCCTGTGCCTGCCCCAATGTCCAAGACAGATGAATCAGACCCTTGCTGAAGAACTCTCCTGAAAATTGCTGCCCGATATGCATCGTTCCGAACTATATCATTAAGCATACGAAAATGCCATCTTTCCACCAGCAAATTGCATGTTCCCTGAAAGTTACGTCTTGCAGGAAGAAACTCAGGGTTACATGCTACAGCACGTCGGAAATAACTACATGCTTCTGCGACATGCCCCCATCTGTAAATCATGCAAACAAAACCATATTGCCCAAAACCTGGCATCACCAGCTCCTAAAAAGCAAAGAGGTGTTAGGTTTAACAAGATACATTTAAATCAAGCTACTGGTATTGTAACTATAGGCAGACTATGTGCCAAAAGCAGTGGCTGTGTCCCTCTCTGTGAACAACAACATTTCCCTGCTCAAATGCACACTTTTCTACAGACATAGTGACTACAGTTCTCACTGACACTGTAAGTTATGAACAATTCCACACCATTACTAAATACTTGTTACATTAATATTCTTATAGTTCCCTGTGATGAGCAGTTTTTGTAATTGCTAGAAGCCTATGTCACCTAAACTCCTTTTACTGGAACTTCCTCTTGTCCATACTGGGGCAGATTTATTTTGCTTGGGCTGGATGATGAATATGATGATACTCAGCTGGTTCCTACTCTTGGAACAGGTGGCAATAAGCATTCTAGAAGACAGTCACTGCAATAACTGTATTCAGCTTGTTGTTGTTGTTACAAGCAAAAAGGAAAAGTGGTAGCATTGTTAATTTGAACACCATACTATGATGTTTCTAAATATCATACCTGAATGTAAAAACAGCACAAATCATCATGTTGTATCACTTGACCCATTCTATTCAAAACTTCAGTATACTGTGCAATCAGCCCAAGTTTGGAATTTCAAATAAGACTTCACTGTTTTACAGAGTTTAAAAGATGCATGGCTAATGTTTTGTAACATTGCTAGGGGCATACAACTTATATATGTCATTGACATAACTCAAGAAACTGTCATAAAATTCTGGTTATGATTGGTTGGATTTATTTACATACATATTTACTTATTTATTTATTAACAGTTTATTCAAGTATGATACAACCACCTCAGATATAGTGAACAATGAAATGGAAAGGATGTGGAAGACTGCGGACATGGCCTAATCTGAGGTTCTGCCTTGGCACAAAATGTCAGATAGGATACTCTTTGCACCAACCCAAACTAGAAATAGACACCTCCCAAATGCAAGTCACAACAATAACCACTGATACCTTAGTGTTCTGGTGACAAATGGCCATGAAAATAGGAAACTTTTGTAACAAAACCTTGGAAAAGCACAGAAAGTCTGGCTGTGAAAATAAAATAATTTCCAATGTAGGGCAAATATAGTATACAGTGATTTTTCACAAAAGAAAAATCTCCACACAACAAAGAGGGTTTTTCTTTCATTTGCTTACTTTATGATACAGTATGAAGTGTGAAGGTTATTTTAATAAAATGAAATATGGAAATGATTATAAATCAAGAATCACAAGGGCAATAGGAAGCCTATGCAAGTATGGAAAACAAGAGTTGAAGGGTCATGGGGAAAAGAAAGACCAAGGATAGAATGGGAAGACCATATCAGAAGCTGATGAGGAGAAAAGGGAAGACCTTGCAGGAAACGACTAGGCTGGAGAAGGACAAGAAGGCGTTCCGGAACTGGCTGATGCAACCCGACGCCTGAAAGGGAAAAAGAGAACAAAAAAAAAAAGAATCAGGAGGACTGTCGGCGAGACATCATTGCATATTTCAAGGCTTTGTGTTGAAATCACACAGGAAATGAGGGAACTCACAAAAGTCTGTCAGGAGACACTACCCTACTGGCATCTGGACTTGATACCTCACAAATGTAATAAAAATGCCTTACTGTTGCAAGCAGGCCATAAGCAATATTGTATGATAAAGGTTTAACATGTTACTATATATTTTATTGCATTTCTGTCGTACAGTGGAATAAAATAAGTATATAACATACTAGGTACAATGGGCACATAGTATTATTATGATGATTGTGAATATGATGATGGTGGTGGTGATGATGATGATGACGATGATGATAACTACAATATAACTGATGGTAATACAACAGTTTCCTTAATTAATTTCATATTTTTGAAGAGTCCTTCCTGTGACTTCATAATGTCCATCAAATCCTTAAACCACTGCTGAACTTTGTGTTCAAGATTTGGGAGAACATCACTAGGCACACTAAATGCATACAAATCATGGCATGTGTACTGTTTTGGACACCCATCCCTGATTTCCACATTAACCTTTAAAACAGCAAGAGGTACAAAAGACAGACACGTTTCTCCATCATTGCCCATTGTCGATTTGTACCAATATATGATAGGATACCCAAGAAAGACACCCAGTAAAGTAGGAACACACCACTTATTATCAGTCTTCAGAATGAAATGTGTTTTGTTTTTGCTACTTAGGCCTTTGATTTGATCAACAGACGTTTCAGTTACACATGTTTCTGTGACTGAAGGTCCATGATCTTTCAGACTCACCAAATCACATATCTGTCCCCCATCTTCTTCATCAGCAAGAAAAGAAGCACCCATGTCTGTCTGTGACATGTGCAGAATGTTGGTATAATTAACTCTTCTGTCTTCCCCTCTGCAGTATGAACTGATGCAATTTGCAGCTGCTATATTACTTCCACTCCTTGATTCACTTTTTTTGTTATTACCAATTCCCATACAAAGAAATTCTGTAATAAGTTTACCTACCTCTTCTAACATGCAATGTATACCACTAGCAATATCCATACCATCTTGTATCATGTATGGAGCATCCAACTGTGGGCTAACGTCAACAAAAGTGTTTTTGGTGTTAGAAGAACAACGAATACAAACAAGACTCAGATCAGCAACAATAATTTCATATCCAATACTTACAACAAATATTCCAGAATGTAAGAGCCTGTTTCTTTTCAAATCAGCTACCAGCCTTATTAACTGAGTCTCTTCCACTCTTATCTCTTTAACATCCCACAGAAAACCTGGTTTTAGCCCACAGTTCACAGCTTCCAAGTTTATAATCAACTGAAACATTACATGTTGCTTTATTCTACAGTTCCTCTGTTTCTGAAAATGGCACTTGAATATTTTCTCCCACAGTAAAAAATTAGACTCACTCATCCTGCACTATAAAGATGGTGTTTCCGCACAACAAAATGGTTCATATACACATGTACCGAATTATCTAATTACTTGGGAAAAGGACAGAATGGAACCATGTCCTGCTTTGCCATCAGCCATTCTATCCTAACCTGTAGAGATGAGTTCCCAGGCTATTGAGTACTTCTTCACTGTCAGGAAACACTTCTAAAGCTTGCTCGTAGCAACTGCACAGATCCTTGTATCGCTGCTGCTGATCTAATGCTTCTCCCCACAAACCTATTAAAAAAAACCAATAGACAATATAAGAGCCCACTATCAGAATTCATGAGGTTTATACTGATTTAGCATGAACAATGTCCTAGTCAGCAATTTTCAATACAAAGCCTTTTACTCTCCCACTTATTTTCAAAGTGCTGTATTTGTTTTACGGTTAAAAACTGTGCAAGAGTCATGCACACTAGATAAATGCTTTATTTGTTTCCAAAAATGGAAATGTCATATAGACTATTACATCTCATGGTTTGTGAAATTGTGTTGATGTGGATAAAGCTTGAAATATTGAAAAGAAACTTATTTCCTCATCTGGCTGAATCACTGAGGAAGGAAGTTCCTGTGATTTGTCTGTAGTAGAACTTTGAAGGTGTTCAATTAAATCTCATTTATGATAGCTGGTATCACAGTTTTCCTCAGTCACTTCAATCATATGGACAGTAACAAAACAACCATTCTTTACCATTCTAATACCTTCAAACACCAACCTCTATCCCGTAACTGTTTTATGCAGAATTAGTAAAGGCATCAATCTCTAGAAGCTACAAATTATGGTGACTATTCCAGATGTTGTGCTTTATTGTCTGCCTAATTTGACTTACAGGCACAAGAAGTATATAACAAAAAACTCAAGTACTTCTTCCATGATACAGTTAACAAACAAGAAACTGAGTGGCAAAAACAATGCTAAAAACATGACTTATTCAAACACTGTTTTCTCTGCATGTATATACTACTATCATTTCTGATCCTCCAAGCTTGCAAGAACTGAACCTTAATTTGGCTTTGTATTCTCATTATCATTATTAAGATAAGAAACTGTTGACACTGACAGGATTTTTCCACATACAAGTACATACTATGTCCTTATATGGTCTTTATATGGTTGGTTAAATCATTACCTAAACAACATCAAAGATAAAAAGTCAAGGAGATGAAAGGTCAGCTCATAAAGTGTGAATGTAGTACCTAGTGTTCTTTGTTCAAAATTCTGTACACAATATGGTATCACCACAAACAGGCTTCTCTTCCCTGCTGATGTAACATGCTTTATCATGATAAGTGAATTAGCAGAAAATAAAGCATGGGGAGTGAGAACACACATGAATCACTGCGACACAACCAGAATAGACCTAGTGTCAATAAATGCCTTTATTGTAGTGTCAGGAGAAAATGTTTTACAGCTCTTCCTTCTTTGCTGTATCCACAGTGACTGAAAATATCTAACATGACACACATCTCTCATATGACTAAATGGTTTGCTTCTATTTAGTTCTAAAGTTAGATATAATATAACGAAATTCATAACAAAGAGTTCATCACATTCAACATTACATATTGGTTATAAAGAAAATTATACAAAAGACAGTGAATATAAAATTTCTGGTTTACAAATTGATAACCACATAAATTGGAAGAACCATGTTGAGGAAATGATTTTGAAGTTAAGGGAGCATAGTATGCCATTAGGTCGATGGTCCATATCAGTAACTGGTCCGTATCAGTAACATTAACACCCTCAAATCAATTTACTATGCACATTTTGATTCTATTATAAATATGGAATAATTTTTTGTGGTAAATCTTCCAACAGTGTGAAGATTTTCACTTTACAAAAGAAAATCGTCAGAATTATGGCTGGTGCCCAAACCAAAACCTCTTGTAGAAGTCTATTTAAACAATTAGAGATTCTAACTGTTCTCTGCCAGTATATACTTTCATTTATAAACTTCATTATCAATAATCACGAAATTTTTCAAATTCATCTATACATATTGCTAATACCAAGAATAAGCATCACCTTCATAGACCAAATGCCAACCTATCTTGTTTTCAAAAAAGTGCATTCTATGCTGGCACAAAAATTTTCAACAGTTTACCACCTAGTGTGACAATCCTCAAGAATGACAAGGAACAATTTAAAGCAGCCTTAAGAAAATATAAACATATTCTTTTTACTCTGTAGATGAATTTTTTATGTGCAAAGATGATGTATAATATAGTTTTTGTAAAATATTTGTAGTATTTTATACTGTAAATGTGTATATTTGTGTATTTATGGCTTGTTCCACATCCTACTGTCTTTGACACACTTAGAGATCCATGCAATATATGTATGTATGTATGTATGTATGCATGGAAGAAGAAAGGGTTAAAGCTACAGCCAGGAGGGAGACAAGTCTGATTTTAGAACAAGAATGAGACATGCCAAAATTCCATAAAGAAATCAGGTTTCAGCTCAATGGAACACTTGTAATTCATAAACTGAGTGTACTGACTGTATCAAATGGTTTTCTGAGTCACCAAATGCCATCCCAATGGATTTCTTCTCTTGGCTCCTTCTGATGGATGAGGTGTATGTCACATTACTGCTGACAATGGCAGAAGGGCACATGGCACAACCAAGAGGTTGCAGGAATGGCAGGAGGCAGAACATATCTTTCAAAATTTGCTTGAAAGAAATGGGGAAAGTCATAACAGATCTCAGTCATGATAAGTGGGTCACCACTCAAGATTTAAACCAAATACCTCCTAATTCTATGTCAGATATATTACTCCTGAAGTAATCTACATAACACTTAAAAACTAATGTATTCTGGGGTGTGATACCATGTACAGTCTGGTGTATATTTTATTGTATTTATGCTGTACAACAGAATACAATTTTTATTTAGTATAATGTGCAGAGGATAATAATAATAATAATAATAATAACTAAAATACAACTGATACATGTATATATATGTACTGTCACTTCACAGCAGCTGCTTTCATCATCAGGGTACTCCCATAATGAATGCAAGAAGTTCTTCTGAAACACTGGTGTACATCTCGTGGACTACAAAGCATCTCTTTTCAGAAATCAATGTTTATAAATAGTACTGTTAGAACCTTATATCCTACAAGCTCCTTTGTTTTTGGACACACACACACACGCACACGCACACGCACACACGCACACGCGCGCGCGCGCACACACACACACACACACACACACATATATATATATATATATATATATATATATATATATATATATATATATAT
>Ga0268261_10003737_pt1 | contig 11248 bp, 6 predicted proteins | sample TergutNc150P1_FD_190353 | JGI IMG/M metagenome (GOLD analysis project Ga0268261, IMG submission 190353) | Nasutitermes corniger P1 segment gut microbial community from laboratory colony in Florida, USA - Nc150 P1 (SPAdes) (version 2) | ecosystem: Host-associated > Arthropoda: Insects > Digestive... | reverse complement strand
GGGGGGGGGAGGAAACAGGGAAAAATGGAAAGGATATCATAAAAATAAACTACAGCAGTGCTTTCCACAAAGTTGTAGTTAATAACAAAATTCTGAAGGCAGTAGAATCCCCTTTTCAATAATCCTCTGAATTCCAATATCAAACAAATTGATACAGCTAGCTGTTTTCTGTTTGTCACTACAACAAAACAGATTAATGACATCAGATCTTCTACTGTATCACAATAAACTATCTAGCAAAACTGTAATATCAATACTCCCACGGATGCCATTATGGGTGAAAAAGCTCCTGATACCCCAAATATTCCCTAACAATAATCAGTGATGCAACATTAGCAATTTGTACACTGAATCATCACTCATACAAACCACTAAATACTAACACTAATACTAATAATACGAATACAAATACTAATAATAATGATAATAATAATAATTTGACAATTTTATGAATATTTCTTGAGCTTTCTGTGTTATAAGTTATGCTCCGATTCTTAGGGAATCTTTAAAAAGAAGGTTATGAGAGATACACTTCAGGTAAAAATGCATCACGAATAAACAGCAGCTGAGATATGCAAGTTCCAACAATTAAATAACCAGACTGATTCTGTAAAGAAACACATAAAAGGGTAAAATTCACCCTATAACAGGCCATGAAGGCCCTGTAGTGAATGTGGCTGCCTTCAGAATACCCATATTCTGACAAATCACTTCTGTCATTCCTGAAAAAACTGTCCGAAATTGTCTTCTGAAGATTCGTTCAGTATGTCAACACAACCCCCAGTATGTCTTCTGCAAAAAATTCAAAATCAGACCATTTCAAGGGCATTTTTAATTTCAGGAACATCTGCAGCCGAATTAGACTGGGAGAGAGGATATTCCAGCAGTGCCAACTGTTTTCTAAGTAAAGGCACTGAATTTTCTAGAGACAGAAGTTGATGATAGATAACTCCTTCAACTTCAAAAAAGCACATCAGCATGGTTTTTTGATACCTCAGTTGACATCCTTGGCTTCTTGTCCCTGTCAATGACTTCTCTGCTGGTGTCATTGGTGTTGTTTGTTTCTGAGTCATACTGGAACACATTCTCATACTCAGGTGTATTTTTATTTTCAGAAGTCTGGTTTCTTCAAAAATGTTTCTCACATTAAACTAACTCACTAAGTCCATGGAACAGAGTCCTTTTCTTTGAAGCTAACAGGCCCTCAGCTAATCATGAAATTTTCCACATTGTATGGAACCCGAGGGTTCATTGCCGCAATCACATGCTCCTGCCATATGTCCCCGTCCTGAGCTAGATTAATCCAGTCCATGCCTCCCCTTCCCACTCCATGAACATCCACTTTAATACTATCCTCCCATAAATGCCTAGGTCTTACAAGTGGTATCTTTCCCTCAGTTCTCCTCACCAAAACCCTGTATACAACTATCCTCCCCAAACATGCCACATGCCCTGCCAGTCTCATTCCTCTTGATTTGATCACCTGAAAAATATTTGGTGAGGAGTATAGAATTTGCGGTGTAGATACATTTTGTTTTAGAACTGTAAAACTTTTCTAACATTTCTGAAAAAAAAATTCTTTCTCATGGTTCGACAAACAAACAGAAATATTTTCAAACAATATGCCACAACCACACATGAAACTGAATCCCCAGATAGACTTTTTATGATATGGTAACTCAGAATTCTTAATTTTTACCCTGTTTAACAGTTTGGGTTTACCTTTTATATAAATTTTTCACACAAACCAGAATTCCCCACCTCAGCAGTCTCTCTTGAAGCATATATACTTAACAAACTTGTCTTTCTTTCACCATCAGCTATGGCACTTACTCAGTAGACTCTATTGTAGGGGTTGTAGGCATTATCATGAAGATGCAATTAGTTAAAATGGTGGTGATGATGAAGAGTGAGAACAAGGGATGAACCAATATGTAGATGGCAACCCGCCGGATTGGGTTGAATGGGTCCAGAATCCACATGGCATCTGTTGCACTGAACCGGAAGATGTCCTTCCCTTTGCTTACCACCACAAATGTCTGAAAAGTTAAATGGGCACATCTGTTAAGATATTAAATCTAATATAGAATTTTATTAATACTCCTCAGTTCACTGATTACATTGATTCTAATAATATGGCAGCTTTGTACAACAATGTTTGGTATATGATCAGGCAGCTTGCTTGCTTACGTCCCATCCTGCCCCTGCTCACGAACATAACCTACCCACATAATGCACAACTCTAGCCTTGTTTAACCTTACCGATGCAACTTATGGTGTAGGCCAAAAATTTCACCATCTTACACAGCAACAAAAATTATGGATACGCGAAGTGTGCTGGTTGTTTATGAAACTGGGAACACTAATACAGGGAAATGGATTCTCTCAAACTAAACTGTACACGGAGAAAGGCAATTAACACTTCGCCTTTGGCGGGTTCGCAATAACAAGTTGCAAACATTGCACACATTAGATTGGCCATGTCTGTCCGCCTATCTGCAAATTACAACTCAACTTCTCCAAGGATTTTCGTGAAATTTAGCATTGGTAAGTTCTACTACATTACGCCCACACTTTTGAATTTTAGTTAAAATCGGACGATGTAACGCGCACTTGACACGAGGCCCTACACGTGTTTCCGGCCGCATCTGGCGACTTGCTACATTACTGACAGAGCGAAACGTAATTTGAACAGTGCGAACATGGGAAATGTACATATACGGTAACACTCACACGCTTTCGGATTTTAGCATTCTAGACCCGTCTCTGAGAGTCATGCGTTTTAACACGATGTAATCACTTCTTTACAACACAAAAACACACAGAGACATACTTAACCAATACTACATGATCTGTGTACTGAACCATGCTACTAAAATCTGCTAACAGTACAGAGCCATCTACGGAGCACTGCTGAACTACAAAAAACATACCTAACTTAAAAGAGGCAGATTTTCGCGTTGTACCCCGAAATTGCGCGTCCTTAGTAGGCGGCTTCATATAGCAGACCTTTGTAAAATGCTCAGAGAATGTGGAATTACTTACTCTCTGGTTATGGTAGAAGGGGTCGATGTCCTCAAGTGGGGTGGAGGCGAGCTCCACGGGAAAAGCGCCTTGCATCCGGACTGGAATCGGCGCTCCTTGCTCCAGCGTCGCATCCGGCTGCGGACCTTCATCTTCGTCCTCGTCATCGTACCGAACCTGCTCAAGGATAGAGACCGCAGTGCAGGTTGCTGTACTTGACAACCGTCAACTTTTAAGTTAGTTAACTCTGCTACTTAACGTACTGTAATACTGCAAACATGTGCTAACAAACATGCGTCTTCTGGAAACAAGTGTCCCTTTGTTACACATGTGTATGTCAAATAGCCTACACAATACCCAAAATGTGACCTTCATAACCCTTCAAATATTAACTTCTTTCTGAATTAAGACCCAAGACGTATGGCTCAGTAAATATACCCCGTATCGGTTATAAAAGCCAGTTAAGGCGGTATACGGAAATAATTGCAGTTTGTTCTGAGACCCACAACAAACACAAAAATGCACTGTGTTCAGCCTGGTGTTACATACAGTAAACAAAATGTCTGGAGACATAGTTGTTGCATGACCACTCCCTGTCTGGATATTATACAGAAATGCTGTAATTTTTTAATTTTTACATAATCCACTACAAAGTTGGCCCAAGTTAGTTAGCACTCCAGTTGTAGAAATTTTTACAATAAACTCAACGAATTATCATGGCGCGGTGAGTATTACAAATGCAGTCGTTCCGATACGCGAAATGCAGGTCTCAGCAACTTCTAAAGTGTGTGTATATTCAGTGTCGACCTTTAGTAATGTAGTCATTTTACAAGAACGCTGAATACAAAATATAACTTGCAGACTATTTCAGCCCTAAAAATAAAATACAATACAATAACATCACAACTAAGCACGACAGGACTACACACTAAGTGAGCTTGCTTCTAGACTTGATGCAAGTAAGTACATAATACTGTGTTGGTTAGTTTGTCACAGACGTAGTCAATAAATTTAGATAACGTGCAAAGAACAAATAATCAATTGTAATTAGTAAATACATACGAATGTAAGTGCTAAAAACGTTTTGTTGAATACAAATTTCATACACACCGCTATTTGTAAAATCTCATTCCATCGCTTTTATCGTTATTGCTATGCAAAGGTAAAATGTTTTAATGAAACTGGTGACACAGTTAAGTCATATTACGATCTCTTACTGCTTTCTGCGTATGACTTCCTGTGGGATTAATTAACTGAGGGAAAGTAAATAGGCTACAATAACTTGGTACTACTATCGAACTGCTATTCATGAAGTTAAACAGTATGAATTAAACAGATCAAAGTATCATGAATAATGAAGTCACATTTAGCTAAAAATTTATGATAAATGTAAGTTAATTATATCAGAAAATCGGAAATTCTTGTGTACTTTCAAGTGAAATATTTTTTTGCAGTTGAAGAACGATACTTCGAACATTTATGGTATGTAAGTCCTGACATGTATATCAGTCTACATGAGTTACATTTTCAGAATGTTTATTCGATCACATCTCAGAATATAAGCAAACATGAAATATTAAAAACGATACTTCAAAACGTCATAAACATATTTTAATCTGATACAGGACACTGATATATTAATTTTCAAATGACCCTAAAATTATTATATATTAATAAATATATTTGCGTTAAGAAGAGTTTGCCGCATTAATAATGTTGTTAGAGCGGTAACGTCCTGCGCTTTAAATATTTCAATTAAGGTATAAACACTTCTTTCTTGTGAGATTTCAGGCTTCCGCCGTGGTGTAGATGAGATCGTCATAAAAGTTTAATTAGAATAATTATGAATGCCAGAAATAGATATTCTTGTCGTCAGTTATACAAGAATCTAAAGCTTTTACCATTAAAATCACAATATATTTTTCCCTTATATTATTTGTCGCCAAAAATAGAGGTTTATATGAACCTAATTAAAAAATTCATAATATCAACACCAGATTTAGTTCTGACTTACATACTTCAACTGCAACCTTAATAATTTTCCAAAAAGGACCCCTTTATTTTGGAATCAAACTCTTTAATCACCTTCCTACTAGCATCAAAAATATATCTCATGACAAACAAATTCAGATCTGTTCTCAAACGTTTCTTTCTTATAAATTCATTTTACTCGTTGAATGAATATTTTACTTGGAATTCCAATAGAAATATTGGCTCAGTGTAATCATTTTAAAAGTAAACATCTAAATAATTTTACATGTAATATAACTGAATACAATTCTATATTATTACTTTTAATTTGGATCCTCAACTCTCAGGTATATTTATATAATTACACACATTTATAGACGTAGAGACAGATTCCACTTCCAGTTGGTCGTTAAATTTTGTATTGTTATTTATTATATTACGTAAGAAAGTCAATAAGTAAGTTACAAATCCAAGCTGCGACCTACTTTTTTGAATAAAGTGAGGGAAACTGTCACCGCTAGATGAAAGCACTATCTAGTTTTACTGTGACGAGCAACGATCGGTATGCGCTTGACTTAAAAGACAGAGCAGCTTTTACAAGATGGCGGCACCCCTGAATACGTGTACCACGACAGAACAGCGTGGCGTTATGTGGTTTTTTGTGGGCAAAAGATATGGCAGCAAATGATATCCACAAAGAAATGCTGCCCATGTACGGTGAACATTGCCTGTCACGTCAAGCAACCCTCTAAAACATCTTTCGGGGGAACGCTTTCCTGGCGATGACGCGGTTGAAAGAGCACTGTGCGCGTGGTTCCGACAGCAACCACAAGAATTTTACGCCGCAGGTTTCCAGGGAGTTGTGAAACGGTGGGACAAGTGTTTAAATTTGTATGGTGATTACGTTGAAAAATAAATGTTGTTTGTATGACATTATCCCCATTTGTTTCTTTTCAATCACGATTTGTAACTTACTTATTGACTTTCTCTCATATATTGGTTGGATGTCCATATATTATAAGTTGTGTTGTAATATATAAATTATAATCTGTAATTGACGTGTCCAGTTTACTTGTGTGACTGAATGGATGAACAAATAAACCAAACCAAACCAAACTGGCTTGTTACGCGGCGTATGTTGCGACGTGTCGGAACAGCCTATCGGTCCCATCTTCAAGGCTCAGAACGTCGGTAAATAACTACCAGCATACGCAGCGTAAATGCCAAGAAGCGAGAAAACCTCGTTATGTTCTTAATGCCAGTTCGTAACCTTTACATGTAAATATGGTGACGAGACCAACAAATGCACATAAATGCGTAAAAGTATCTTATACTATACAAACAAAGTATGTCTCCTACATGTGTCGGCCACCATTTTTGCGATCCTATGGGAGATAAATCACAAAGGACGGATATATCAAGATATTACAAAGGTTTGTGAACCAAAGCACAGATTAAAATACAAAGTTTTAATAGTATATGGTTTAAAAAACATACTAAAATAATACATTTTAAAATAATATATTTCGATATGTATTTTAAACCATATACGTTTAAGACTTTGTATTTTACTTCTGTGTATTTTTCACAAAACTTTGTAATATCTCGATATCTGCATCCTTTGTAATGCACCTCTCTGAGGATGGCCACAAGTGTAGCCGAAACATATAGGAGGTTGCGTTACCATATCTAATTGATCAATGCACGGTGATGAATTATTCTACATGCAGTTCAAATGCGACCTTCCATGAAGCTCCCCTTTACTACAACCAGAAATATACATTTTGTCCTGCTTTTGTGCATTCTGTACAGGTACACAGGATTGCAAAATCTATTCCTGTGCGGCGTTATAACAGTCTTACGCTTCTCACAGCAGTTTCTGTACACTGCTAATACATTCTAAAGTTCCTGACAGTTCAGTTTCTTTGGACGTTAATTTGTACTGTAAATTTACATTTAACTGCTTTTCTCCATGTAGCTACGCGTAGTTCCAACTTATCTCTGCCAGTCACTACTAATAGTTAAAATTCTAAGCGTAACCTAAAATGTAATGACAGTGCATTTAGTGGGAATGAATTACTTTCAGACTGCTTACAGCCTTGTAGTTTGTTAGATGGGTACCCGGGTTTCGAAAGAGCTTGCTGCATACAACTTCAGGACAAAATCTAAACTGACGAAGGGAAGCAGTAGATTCCTCCGAGACTTTACAAGACAACACATCATCACGTTTCAGGATACCATAATATTAGAATAATACTGATCGCCAAAATCCCAAATCCTTTCAATTTCAGACGTTCAGGTTTAAATTATTACAGACAACAAAGTTCTCCAGATTTCTCAGTTTTTGTGACAGGATAAATACTTAACAGTGGTAACTTAGGCTGCGAAATGCAGCATACTATTAAATAGACCTCCATACCCGTGACTCCAGAAATAGAATGTGGGTAGTTGTGTAATCTATGGTATTATTTTATCTGACAACTGTCAGTTCCCACTTCCTGTCGGCTCGCCTATCTTATGAACGTAGCCGACTTAATCGACCGCCCACACGCGCGCTGGGATGTCACAAAGGATAGTCCCCACATGCAGCAGTGACTCGGTAAATAAACAAAGTTTACATTTCAATCCCCTAGGTCGAAATATACTTTATCAACTTCGCCGTAATACAGTTTTCTAGACAGCCCAGCCATAAATCTAACTTAAGATCGGCCCGACTTGAATAAAATGTATCTGATTATTCTTCAAGAGTGCTCACCCGCCAATAAATGATCGCATTGTCGATCCCCTTTAGAGTAATAGTTAAGAGTAAAGACCCTTCTAACTGCGAATACACGAAATTCGCTTGCAGTGTCTATACCAGTAACAATATTTCTGCAGGTGAAAATTTTAAATTTATTTCATTATTTATTTGTAGGTAATTGAATGACCCTGTTGATAATTAAGACTTATAGCTTCGAATCATTTGATGACAGTGAAATATGAACTGAAAAGAATCTGGAATGAAACAGCCATGCCCTAATATCTACCTTGAAAGTTTTACCGAAAGCAGTGTGACTCAGCATACGTTCGTATTTTTCTTCATAACATCACAACATCAACGTAAATAAAATACTTCTGGAGCTGATTCAGTAACTTTTATGTAACTTTATGACTTGATTTTAAAAATTAATGCGAAATACAGAAATACAGATTTGCCTTTGTGGTATTTTAATTTGATATGTATGGAGTGGCGCCAAAGTCACTTGAAACTCGAAGTTTAACAACAGAAAGGCCGTGTCAAGGGACTTTTGTGCCACTCTGTATATTAAAGCTCCTGTTTATTGCTTAGGCTTACTTCTCTACAAAAAAAGGGAAGGTGTAAGTAATTTATTTTTGACATGAAATACCGGTATGCCTAATTTAAAGACGACCACAATGCCAAAACAAAATTTGAGCTTCAGTATATTGAAGCTAACGAATTTCTATAATCTAATGTGGATTCAAGGCACTGCTATAAAAATTACAATTACTTACTACGCCTTTTATAATTTGAAAATTTCGATAAATGTGCTATACGCATCAGAAATTTCTCCGAAACATAACAAAGCAAATTCAGTTGGTGTTAAAACACACAGTTTGTTCGCAAGTGTGCGTACATGTCATGTCATGTCACTGGTGTTATATCTACATAAATATTATGATCAGATTTTTGTTTCGTATCGTTTATCACGGAAAAAGAAAGAAGGCTAGGCAGACAGTTGGATTTATAATTTTGTGCTCATATGAATTTCCAACTATGTGTACATATCTATAACATTTTTCAAAGAGACCAACAAATTTACTTGGATGTATGAATGTAATTTTATTACATACTAATCACCGACATGTTTCGGCCACTCGAGTGGCCTTCTTCAGGGTGGTGAGAACAAAAATAAAAGTACAATTATAATGTGTAGAAATCGCTCCACAGTTAAATAACATATAACTTTTGGTTAAAATTTTCACGGTTTAAATAATTAAATATTGATCAGTATTAAAAAAACTTGAAAAATTGCTCATGTAAATATGTAAATGTAAATGTAAAGCCGCCGATTCTTTAAACTGCTGCCAACATGCACGCGTGATAACTTTTCCACATGTGCGTATTATCAAAAATGTCACTCCAATATCTGTGATTTACCGAAGTGGTTCCTGTAGCGGAAACTGGACTAGCAAAAGGGGGAGTGCCTGACTCGAACGTCGAACGTGACACCGTCCATCAGGTATGAGAATTATTTTCTTGGTTTTCTTCAGGCAAATGCTGGGATAGTACTATATTAGGGCTACGACAGCTTCCTTTCAGATCCTTTCCAATTCATCAGCCACCGCACTATTCAACGCTCGTATGTAGTCTAAAATTGCAAGCGTCGTAAACCACAAATAGATGCAAAAAAGTAAATTCCTACATTTTTTTTAATTAGTGTTGTAATGCTGTCGACACAGTAATATTCTTATACTTATGTACAACAAAGCCCGGAGCATAGTTACATCCGTGATGTTCTGGAATTTGTCCTGTGTGCAACTTCAGATACAGAAAGAGGATAAGGCTGAATAGATATTTCACTCCGTCCTGAAGAAGGAAACACTGCCACGCTTCGAAATGTTGCAGGCACGACTTACCATCTCCAAACAATATCGTTATTTTATGATCTCAATAATCGATTAAGGCATTATAATACAGTGCCATGAATTCCTACCCTCTTCCAATTATTCATTAAAGATTCGGTCACGAGTCCTCCATCTTCAGAGAAACCTCTGTACTAGTTATTGCCTCCCCTCCCCCATGACGAAAAAGCCCCTAGTGGGACAGGGCCTACTCATTATCGAGGTTTCACGATCACACTCAGACACCCCAAATTCGGTAAGACTCCTCTGGACGAGGTATCAGCGAGGTACCACGCAGAGACCTCTATCTGACAACACCTAACAGCCAGAAGGGACAGACATTCATGCCTCCGGCGGGATTCGAACCCGCAATCCCAGCAAGCGATCGACTGTAGACCCACGCCTTAGACCGCGCGGCCACTGGGATCGGTAAACCGGTTGTTATACTTGAAATCAATGTCCTGTAATCAATATCACATTAAGTTTCTGGTATTCTTTCGAGTTTCTGCCACTACACCGTAATCGCATGAAGACCAGTAACTGATTTCCAGTCACCGTGACGCATATCGTTTTGCTAGCCTTAGAAAAGTTGATACTTACTGGAGACAGGGATACGTTCCAGGTGTCTGATCAGAACAGGAAGGACCGTCATTCCTTCCGCACCAGAATAACTTCGCCTGCGTCTTTGTGATGTGTTTCGGTTACGTTAAGACGGCAGGAACACCGAAGAAATGGTTTGAAGCAATCGGTTACAGGAAACGCAAAATTAAAATTGCATGAAACCAGTGGCTTGAAACCAATTACTTCTGTGTGTGTACCGCTAACGCGTAGTTCTGCTGTACAGTGAACTCTATAAAGCAGTATCTAATGACAGGATGTTACTCAGTTTCATGACAAGCTTGTCTTCTACACTACGCACTGCTCAAACCAGCGATCTAAAAGCTGTTGAGTCATGCAGCCTCTCAGTGTCACAAATGTAACATGTCTTGTAATATTTGTCTAAGTTTATGTAAGTGTAGAGAGTAAGTAAGAAGTTTCATCAAAAAACGTTTGTATTTTCCTTATGTTTTATTTATTGTACAATTCCTCTTGCTATAAAATTGTTAACAATCGTGTGATTTGAAACCCGAATGTGTCCACGATGTGAAAATACTTAAAACATTACACAAAAAGAGATGTTATCGTTAAAAGAAACAAGAAACCAATGTTTTAAAAAGGCGAAAAGCGGCAACCCTTCTAGGAAAGCTAAGCGGCAGTCGTGCATTTGGAACAGAGGTCTGAGATTGACAGAGAAAGGGAAGAATCAAATCTAAAGGTTTAGATGACAGCTTCAAATAAAATGCTGCGAAATGCATGTTATCAATTAACGTTTCACAAACATAAATTTGTACATATTTAGTACAACGGTTTCGGAATTTTGTTTATTAACGCACAAATTTAATGTAACTGAATTCTATCCCCGGAGTTACAAGGGACTATTCACAATACTGCAGGAGAGGAACAGTTGTGGCAACAAAGGCAACTGTTTATTCAACAAAATATGTTGCTGGGCGATCGCCACTTTGTTGGCTAGCCACATTCTTCATCCAACCCATAGGTTACATATTTTCCATGGGGAGGGGAATGGGGG